>Ga0247831_1001456_pt1 | contig 44003 bp, 52 predicted proteins | sample LaCruzMarch2015__9_FD_192406 | JGI IMG/M metagenome (GOLD analysis project Ga0247831, IMG submission 192406) | Freshwater microbial communities from meromictic Lake La Cruz, Castile-La Mancha, Spain - LaCruzMarch2015_1m | ecosystem: Environmental > Aquatic > Freshwater > Lake | place: Spain...
TTCCTTTGATGCTCGTAGTTTAGCTAGTAGTTCTGTTAGCTTATCTTTAGAGATAGTAGTATTAGTTGTATTCATGGTGCTGTCCTTTTTATTAGGTGTTTCTGTAGTGCTAGTTTTATTACTGGTAGTATTACTGTTGCTCTGAATTCTGCTGGACCTACTGCAAAATCTCTTGCTAGTAGTAAGAATGTAGTATCCTTAAATCTAGGAGATTCCAGTATGTAATTAAAGTAATTGATTATAATATCAGCGGTACTAGCTTGTATAACACTTGCTCTTGCTAGTCCACTAGTATGTATGCAGAAATAATTATTACAAAGTTGGCTACTGTTATACCAATCTATGTATAAACCTATTGCTACTATGAATTCCTCTACAGTATTAAGTGGTAGTACTTTCTGCTTTAGATATCTATTAGTAAGTCTAGTTAGTTCTCTACGTACTTCGCTAGTACTACTGAATTTACTGAATATTGTACTAGGTTTTAATTGTGGAATGATTAGTCTTTTCATGATGTATTACCTAGGCTTTCTAGTTATATGTCGTATGCAGATATTATCAGTACGTACTACTTTAGATAGATTCTTACAGTAATGAGTTATACTGGTGATACCTATAGTAGCATGATGGATACAGTTATGACATCCAGCTCTAGTGCGGTGAAGTATTTGTAAGGTGCTATATGCTTCTGTTTGTTCTATAAGGGCTTGCTTGCGAGCTAGTAGTTCTGCTTCTAGTTCACTGATTGATATTACTTTTATATTAGATTCCATGATGATGTAGTCCTTGTAAGATTGATTTAGAGTTAATGAATGGTGGTATGCTAGATGGTGCTTTGTATTGCAGTATTGCTTTCTTATATACTAGGTAGTACAGCCTGTAACATAGTATCACATGCATGAATGTATCTACTGATACATGCGGTGCAATTATAGTACTAACTATCTTGGATATAGTAGTAGGCATAGCTAGTGCAGGAGTAGTAAAATAAATCTTACTATTAGCTGGTGCTATGGATAATGCTTCTAACATAGTATGCAGTGCATGTACCTTGCCATATCTAGTAGTATATTCTTCATGTAGTTCTACTAGTAGCTTATATAGCCAGTAGTAGTTACCAGTAGAAGCTCTTACCCATACTGCACAAGGATGATTGTGATGTGTTGGTCGCACTATAAGAGATTTAATACTATTACTATATTCACAGTCACTGGTATGATGTGCAGTAGATAGTAGTTGTGTGTATTCTAGTATCATTTTTACTACATGCTTATCACAATGGTATCTAGCACACTGTTTTACTTCAGGACTAAGAAAGAATATATTCATATTATAGCTCACCTTTCTTGTTAGCAGTACTGTATGGTTTTACTAGTACATATGGTACTAGGTCATACTCTGGTTTTACTGCTCTGAATGATAGTAGTACTTCACCTTTATGTTTAGTAATATCATAGCGAGTACATCCATGAAATACTACTGTAAAGGTGATACCATCTCGCACTATTGTGCCATTCTTCATACTAGCTATTGTATACTGTGGTGTCCAATGTAGGCATTTATAGTATGCTAGTATAGAGCGATAGTTGCGATATAGATTTAATACATTTATTACTGCAAATCTAGCTTGTGATTTTAATACTCCGTACTTCTTGTATGCATCTATGCTACTGATATTATTGCTGGTAGGATAGTTCATGATATTATTGCTCGCTTTCACTGTAGTTAGTAGTAGCTTGGTGTTCTGCTAGTTTCTTATTATAAGTAGTAGCCATATCATATTTTAGTTTTGCTTTTATATATGCAAATCTATTAGGATAATCTGATTCTACTGGTTTCTCTTTAGGCGCACTATTGATAAGTAATAGTTTGTTCGCTGCTTCTACACCTTGGGATGCATCTAGTATTACAAATGTATCACCAGTAGTAACATCATCATCAGATAAGAAAGTAGTCTTTTTAACTAGTCCTGTACGTAGTAGTTTCATCAAGCTATTAGCATAGATACTGCCATGAGGGATATTATCCTCACAGTGTTCTATTAGTTCCTGTATATCTTTAGTAGGTACTTCAAATATGCTTTCAGACCTGCAACATCTCTTGATGATAGATTTCCAATAATCCGCTAATGGTAGTTTTACGCCATTCGGGTCTACTATCATGAATGTAGGAAAAGAACCTGCTAGTGATGCCCACTCTGCTAGTATGTTAGCATAGGTGCTGATATCTTTAGTAGTATTCTTTATACTCTTTTCTAGTAGTGCTTCTCTTTGTCTAATAGATGCTAGTAGTGTAGTAGATTTATAGTTAGATTTAAATTCTTCTAGTGCATCTGCCCAACTTTCTAGCCAGTAGTGTACATTATCTAAGCTCTTAGTTTCACTAGATACTATAAAGCTAGGTAGTGCTAGTGCTGGTGTTTTTATTAGATTGATTTGAGATACTAGAGAAACTAGCTTATCCATATTAAGAGCTACTAGTGAGTTAGTTCTATCAGTCCGTACTACTGGAACAGACCAGTCTACTAGTTCTGTACTGTTAAGTAGAGATAGAAATAGTAGGTAACTGTCAGTACTAGTAAGTTCTCCTGCGTGGTGCTTAGTTATGTAGCTTAGTAGTTTCTTTTGTTTAAGGTGAAAGATAGGATGTGTAGTTTCACGGCTTGCTAGTTCCGCTGGGAAGTGGTCGCATTGGAATTGAATGCCACTAATAGCGCATAGTATTTTCATAGTATTAGATTCCTTATTAGATTCAAGTTATTAAAGTACCAGTTGTGCTAGTGCTATTATTGCGCCTATTGGTAGTACTACTAACCAAGCGATACTAGCAACTGCACATAGCAGTAGTACTAGATAGAAACTAGTAGCACTTATCTTACTTCTAGTACTATAAGATATGTGCGCTATATAGTACTTATGAATAGCAGATAGTATGCGCTCAATTCTAGTAGTATTGTATTTATTACTTTTATAATCTTTCATGATAATAGATTCCTTATATAAGTTATGAGATAGTATTACTATATAGCCTAAATGAGAATGATTCTTATTTGCATAAAGTCAAGTGGGCTATAGGGTATTGTCTCATAAAATGGGGGATATGTAAAGGGCTATTTTTGAATCGTATCTTGAGGCATGCGAGGCATGCGAGTCAAAAGAGGCGTAGAGGCAGTACTCCCCCCTATGGCTATATGCCCCATATTTTACTTATTAACTACTTACTACTATCTACTAATCAATACCTATTACTATCTCTACTCGTACTCAAGAGTACTTAAGCTAGTGTACTAGTATTCAAGAGTATTGTACTATATTACTACTTCTATGCGTATGTTTATTAGTACTGATAAAATATTTTTAATAGATTTATTATTTTTCTTTTATTATTTTAGAAGGGTATATATAAGTAAGAGCTTTGCAGGTATTAGATAGATGGTAGATAGGTAACTAGTAGTAGTTAGTAGATAGATAGTTATAGCTTAGTCGGGATTTAGGGCGGGATATAGCGAGAGGGCGGGCGGGTGACTCTTTGACTCGAATGACTCTTTTGACTCAAGAGCTTCACTGTACGATTCATTAAAATACTATTTATTAACTACTCTTAACCAATACTAAACTTACATAGTGAGGCTATAACGCGTTAAAAGCATTTAGCCTATACCTTACTATTAGCAGGTATAAAAAAACCAGCCTATAAAGGCTGGCTCTTAATACTACCAGAGGTCTAGAGGTCTAGAGGTCTAATGCTAGTAAGTCCGCTTTCGGTTTATCCTTAATTACTGCTATCTTATTAAACACAAAGGTAGTTATACGGTCATTATCAGCTTTCGTGCTAGTGAGTCCTGCAATTTTCAATGCTACTTCTAAGCTCTTAATATTATCATCAGTGAGGCTGATTTTAATTCCTGCCATTTTACCAAAGAAGCTCTTATAGTTCTCTACCATATCACCTAATTGCTTAAATAGAATACTATCCTCACTAGTAGCATCATTAATTCCAAGCTTCTTAGCGATAGCAATTGTAAGAGGTTCTTCTAAATAAGTGCTGAACCATTCACCTATTAATTCCTTAGATACCTTACCTGCGCTATCACTAGTAGAAGCGTTATCATCTAAGTACTTAATTAGTGCTGTAATATCTAGTTCACTTGTTAGCATACTAGTAGCACCACTAATAATGCTTTCTTTTAATATTGCTTCTCGTGTATCTTGTAGCATATCAATAATATGAGTAGAGAGCTTATCAATATTAGTGGTAATATCATCGTTTAAAATCTTAGGTGCTAATACGTACTTACTGGGAGGCTTTGTTCCTACTGGTACATTCATTGGATTTTCTTTTGTGGTTTCTTTAACCATTTTAAAATGCACAATGCTTGCCGCTTTATCGCTAGGTATCACTAACTTACCGTTATATGTCTCAATAGCTAGTAATGTGTTTAAGTCTTTTGATTCTGTTGTATTCATGATAATAGATTCCTATAAAGTTAAATTGCATAATGGTGCGAGATTGCACCGCATTAAGCACTATATATTCCTAATGCTTAATACGTTGCATTATCCTATTGTATCATATTTTTAGGGAGTATAACTATGCTATTAATTTCTATATTATAGTCATTATCTTGCAATGCTAATAGTATTTTATTCATAACACACTCTAAACTAGCTGCATTAAAATTAGTTGCTTTGTTTATATCGCTTGTAAATAGCCAATTACCCGAATCCGCATTATATAGATATAAGTAATTATTAATCTGAACTAAACAATTTTTAATGCCTATGTCTAGTAGATTTTGTATTGTGTATTCATTGCCTTTTGAGTTACTTGCAACGGTTTTATTTAAGTCTATCATTTTATGCTCTCTTTCATTATCCTATTGTATTATTATAATCTCTTACTATTATACTGTATATATCATTCGCGCTGAATTCCTGTTCATGGAATAGCATAGCTAAAAACTCATCTGTATATGGCGCAGTGTTTATGCTTTCTACTTCATAGCCATATGTACTTGATTCATTCATAGCTTGGCTATCACCATGTAAATTATGTATTGCTTGTATCATATTATAGACTCCTTTTGATTGATGAAATAAACCCTACTTACTACACTTAGAATTCTCCTCTTAATTCCTACTTATGTCAAGCACTTTTTTACATTATATCTAAATAATAGCACTTTTTAATTATATCTAGTGTCAATTATTTGGTGTGGTTGCTAAGATACAACAACATTACACCATACTACCTCTAAAACATAATAGAGTAGCACTATAATAGAGTACTACAGTACTACACTGCTACTGTACATCACCCGCAACTATAGCACCATACTATAGCACCATACTATAGCACCATAGCACTACTATGCTAACACTAATAGCATGCTACCTTACTCTTATATAGTATGTGAGTACTTACTAACAATACTTATGCGCTAGCGTACTTACTAACTTGAGGAGGGTGGTAGCCTTTTTTGAGTTTTGTGATTCCTTCCTTCCTTAAGCACCTATCTATTTTTTATAAACTTTTTCAGTAGTACCACATTATAGTACTTAGCTAGCTAGTACTGCTATATACTAGATACCTAGTTACTACTGCATATAACTAAGATAGTACTGGTACTATAGCTGCTATCGGCACTATACCTAGTACTCTCCTATTCTTTATAATACTAGTAATATGGAATATAGAACTAAAGGAATACAGGCAAATGGATAAGGTTTTTACTGGTACAGCTGGGCGCGCACTTGAGCTACTAGGAAATGGAGTAAATGCAGAATCTGTTGCAGCTGCACTAGGTGTTACTCCTAGTTATATTAGTACACTTATAGCAGATGAAGAATTTACTACTCAGCTAGTTACTCTTAAATATGAGAAGCTTAGTAAACATAATGAGCGCGATGATAAGTATAACTCAATAGAAGATAAGCTATTAGAACAGTTAGAAAGTCTTCGTCCACTTATGATGAGACCAATGGAAGTATTGCGAGCAATTCAGGTAGTAAATGCAGCGAAACGCAGAGGTGCAGCTTCACCTGATTCTATTGTAAATAAACAAGCATTAGTACAACTTACAATGCCAATACAACTAGTACAGAAATTTACTACTAATATAAATAACCAAGTAGTGGAAGTAGAAGGACAGGAATTAGTAACTATTGATTCTAAGTCACTACTATCTAAGATAGGAAGAACAGATGACTACAAAGCAGCAACACCAGAACTTACATCAGCAACACCAAGTGCTACATCAGCGTAATAAGGATGCAGCATGGGAACGCTTGATTATGATTCAGGCACAGTTATCTTCTACTCCTGACTCTACTACTTCTCCTAACTCTTTAACTACGAGCATAGCTCTACTAACTAAACTATCTAATAAGTCTTACTATGGCTAGATATGACTCTAGAGCAGATGCAGATTTAGGATTTACTAAACATGAACTAGATGAAGCAGCAGCTAAACTTACTCCTGTAGAAGATGAGCCTAGTACTGTAGATGATTTTACCTTTACTAGTGATGAAGTAATTAATGCAGCTAAGGAATCTCCTGACTTTCTAGCAGGCTTAGTAATGCCAGCTATATTTAAATACATGCTACCACCAGTATTCGTAGCTATTTGGAACTGGCTTGTATCCTTTGTTAATATATCTAGGATATTTCCACAGCTTGCAATAGGACTTCCTCGCGGCTTCGGTAAAACCACAGTTATTAAACTATTCGTAGTATTCTGTATCCTATTTAGTAGAAAGAAGTTCATACTTGTAGTTTCTAGTACTAGTACTCTAGCTGAAAACATCATTAGTGACATAGCTGATATGTTAGATGAACCTAATGTAAAGAAAGTATTTGGAGACTGGAGAGTAGGACTAGAAACTGATAGAAAAGACTTAAAGAAGTTCGGCTTCAGAGGTAAAGATATTACTCTTGCAGGACTAGGTGCTGGTACTTCCTTACGTGGACTTAATATTAAGAATGAACGTCCAGATGTAATGATATTCGAGGATATACAAACTAGGGAGTGCGCTGATTCAGAAGTACAATCTAATGCTCTTGAACAGTGGATGTATGGTACTGCTATGAAAGCTAAGTCTCCTCATGGCTGTATGTTCATATTTGTAGGTAATATGTATCCTACAAAAAACTCTATATTACGTAAGCTCAAACTAAATCCTAAGTGGACTAAGTTTATTGTAGGAGGAATTACTAGCAAAGGTGAATCACTATGGGAAGAACTACAACCTCTTACACAACTACTTCAGGAATTTGAGAATGACTTAGCATCTGGACATCCAGAGATATTCTATAGTGAAGTGCTTAATGATGAAAACGCTAGTGTAAATAAGCGAATTGATTTATCTAAACTGCCACCATACCCATATACAGCAGATGAAGTAATACTAGGCAATTATATAATCATTGACCCTTCTAATGATAAGTCTAATTCTGATAGTGTGGCTATAGGATACTTCGAAGTAATAGATACACTTCCTGTACTTAAAGACCTAGAGAATGCAAGACTAAGTCCAGGAGATACTATTAGAGTAGCACTTACTATGGCACTTAAGTATAACTGTCGCTTAGTAGCTGTAGAATCTAACGCTTATCAGTACTCCCTTCTATACTGGTTTAAGCACTTCTCTGAACAACTAGGAATACAAGGAATTAACTTTGTAGAAGTGTATTCTGGTGGACTTAGTAAGCCTACTAGAATACTTACTATGTTTAAAGCATACATAGCTGGCGAGTTCTTTATAGACCCTAAGTTAGTATCACAAGTACACTTAGAAATATCTCAGTATAACCATCTCAAACGAGATAATACTGATAACATATTAGACTTACTTACCTATGCTGCAAGAGTACTAGAACTATATGCTGAATTTATTCAGTTTGATTCATACCTACAGATAGTAGAAGAATCTAGAGAACTTATATTACATAACTCACCATTCTAAAGGAACAATACATCATGGCAACACCTGATATTCCATTTATACCATCTATCAAATCACAAGAAGCACTAGTTAACTTCTCTACTGTTATTGCACAAGCTAATATTAACAACCAACGCCAAAGGTTCTTAGATATTGACTTAGCTTATATTCGTGAGCAAGACCAGACTAAAGAACATAAGAGAGCGCAACTAGCTAATAAGTATGGTGATTCTAATCGCCTTCAGAACATCACTATTCCAGTAGTAATGCCACAAGTAGAATCCGCAGTTACTTATCAAGCATCAGTATTCTTAACAGGTGTGCCTATGTTTGGAGTAGCAGCTGACCCTGAATTTATAGATGCAGCTCTCATGTTAGAATCAATCATTGAAACTGAGCAGATTCGTGGCGACTGGGTACGTAATCTTCTTATGTTCTTTCGTGATGGTTTTAAATACAACATTAGTGCTATAGAATGTTCATGGGATACTATGTCTACTGTAGCACTAGAGACTAATCTAGCACAAGGTATACAAGCTAAACCTAAGAATGTACTGTGGAGTGGTAATAAGCTTACTCGTATTAATCCATACAACTTCTTCTATGACACCAAAGTAGCGCCATCACAAATCTACATTGATGGAGACTATGCTGGTAAGCATGAACTTATGAGTAGAATTAAACTTAAGCAATTTGTAGCTAATCTTAAGTACCGTATGAACATGACTGAAGCATTTGAATCCTCTTCTAAGGGTGCTAGTGTACTAGGCATTGATACATCTTACTACTATATGCCTGATATTAATCCGCAAGTATCAGCAGAACTTAAAGATGGTGACTTCAATTGGATGTCTTGGGCTAAAATTGCTGGAGGTAAGCAAGAAATTAACTACAGTGATAACTACTTAGTTACTACTATCTATGCTAGAGTTATCCCAGCGGACTTTAATCTAAATCTACCAGAGCGTAATACTCCGCAGATTATGAAGCTGATACTAGTAAATCTATCTGTACTAATATATGCAGAGAAACAAACTAATGCACATAACTACATACCTATAGTATGTGGTGTACCTAACGAAGATGGCTTACAAGAACAAACTAAGACATTAGCTGAGAACTCTATTCCATTCCAGCAAGTAACTAGTGCTCTTATGAACTCAGTAATAGCTTCCCGCAGGCGCGCTATCAGTGACAGAGTTATCTATGACCCATCTAGAATTAGTGAAGCACAGATTAATAGTCCTAATCCTTCTGCTAAGATACCAGTACGACCAACTGCTTATGGTAAGCCAGTAGGAGAAGCAGTATATCCATTCCCATTCAGAGATGAACAAGCTGGCTTAGTACTAGGAGAAATCCAACAACTACTAGCTATTGGTAATGAAGTTAATGGTCAGAATAAGGCTAAACAAGGGCAGTTTGTTAAAGGTAATAAAACCCAATCAGAGTTTCAAACTGTTATGAACAATGCTAATGGTAGAGACCAACAAACAGCAATACTGTATGAAGCACAGGCATTTACTCCACTTAAGGAGATAATTAAAACTAACATACTACAGTATCAAGGTGCTGAGAAGTTATTCTCTAAGAGTAAGAACCAAGCAGTACAAGTAGACCCACAACGTATGAGAGATGCAGTAATGGAGTTCAAACTATCTGATGGTTTAGTTCCTACTGATAAAGTAATGGATGCAGAAGCATTTACTATCTCCTTGCAAACTCTTGGTTCTAGTCCACAGCTTGCTAGTGGTTACAATATAGCACCATTATTCAGCTATCTAATGAAACAAAGAGGTGCAGACTTAACTCCTTTTGAAAAGACTCCTGAGCAGATAGCTTATGAAGAAGCAGTACTAGCATGGCAACAAGCAGTAGCAGCATTTGCTAAAGGCTTAGAATCAGGACAAGTTACACAGGAACAACTTCCACCACAACCTACTCCTGAACAGTTCGGCTATACACCAGCAGGTAATAATAGTGCTGCTACACCAGCTAGAACTACTCAGAATGTAAATAATATAACTAATAACATTACTAATAACCGCGCGTAAGGATACAGCTATGAGCCCATTTGTAGGTGCTAAGCATCAAAGAGATAAAGCTATATCCAGAGGTAATACATTAGCTTATAGAGTATGGACTACTGAAGAAGATGCTGAACTACTTAAGTATGAAAAAGAAGGTCATAGTATCTATGCTTTATCTAAAGCATTTAAGAGAAGTGAAAAATCTATTAAAACTAGACTACATAAATTAAAAGAAAGGAATTAATTAAATGTCTAAACTATTAACATCACTATATACTAAGTATGAATTTACACCTGATGAAACTATTCAGGCTACATCATTTACAGACTTACAACTTCAATTTTTACAAACCGAATTAGCTATTGCAGCAGAGGAGAAAATAACAGCGACATACGACCCACTTAATCCAGTATCATATGCACAACGAGAAGCAGAACTAACAGGTAAGATGCTAGTATTACAGTATCTTATCGAATTAGGTAACACAGCAAGAGCAGCACAAAACACTTAACTCACAACTTATATTCAAAGGAAATACTATCATGGCATTATCAGACTTAATGGAATCATTCAAAGGCACACCAGCACCAGCGCCTGCACCAGCACCAGTAGTAGCACCTGCTACTAATATTCAACCGCCAGCAGATAATTCTGCACCAGCAGATTCTAATAACCCTACAGGTTCAGAATCGCCACTTGATACATTTAAGGACTTGTGGGAAACTGACCCTAATAAGCAAGCCGATACTAACACTAGTTTACTAGGGGAAATCAATCCTCAGAAGATACTAGAGCAAGCTAGTAAGGTGAACTTTGCTAAAATTGTTAAACCAGAAGATGTTAAACTAATACAACAAGGCGGTGAAGGTGCAGTAGAAGCTCTTGGTAGAGCATTGAATGCAACATCACAAGCAGTTTATGCTCAATCAGCAGTAGCAACAGCTAAGATAGTGGAACAAGCAACTTCTAGATTAGAAGAAAAAATCTTAGCTTCACTCCCAGAAAGAATCAAACAACAGTCGTTCTCTAACTCCTTGCGAGAAGATAACCCTGCTTACTCCCATCCATCAGCTGCACCTATTGTAGCTATGATTGAAACTCAAATGCAAACTAAATTCCCTAATGCAACTACAGCAGAACTTAAGGAAATGGCGAAGGATTACTTCACTAAAACTTTCTCTGCTATCTCAGGTGCTGATGCAACTGCTGCTAAAACTAAGCAGGAAGCAGCTAGCAAAGAGATTGATTGGAGTAAGGAATTTGGTATTAATTAGTAACTAGTTTTATTTTTAACCAAATTAGGAGAAACATATGTTTAACAGAGCGCAAGTTATGCGTGGCTCAGATGGTATTGTACAGAAGCAGATAGTAGGAGATGGTATCTCTGCTATTCTTGGTACTACTATCCAAGCCTCAGATTCTAACCAAACAATTACTGCAAATGCAATTGGTGGTGGTTTATATGTACGTAATGGTATGACTGCTGGTCGTACTGATACTACAGATACAGCACTTAATATCTTAGCAGCTAATGCTGGTATGGATAATGGTGATAGCTTCTTACTAGTAGTATCAGTAAGTACAGCCTTTGCACTTACATTAGCAGGTGGCGCAGGTGTTACATTCGTAGCTGGTGGTAAAACTTCTATTCCAGCATCTAGCTTTGGATTAGTACAGTTTATCAAAACATCAGATACAACTATGCAAATGCGAATCCTCTAACATCAAGTTAGAACCATTAATTTAATTAAATAAAGAAAAGGAATTTATTATGAGTACAGGTATTTTACAGACTAATAATCTACCTATCGATTTAGCGAAGAAGTCGTTTGCTGGTATGATTACACGTCTTATGCCAAATGGTGCTGCACCATTGTTTGGTATGACTTCAATGTTAGGAGACGAACGTGCAGTACAAACAGAGCATGGTTACTTCTCTAAAACAATGCTATTCCCTGAATTGCAATTAAGTGCCGCAGTAGTAGCTGCTGATACAGTATTACCAGTTGTGTCTACAAGTAACGTACTTCCAGGTATGATTATGCGTGTCAATACTACTGGTGAGAATATCATTATTAATAATGTAATTTCTCCTACTTCAGTGTCAGTATCTCGTGGCATTGGTACAGTAGCTGCTGCTAACATTGCTATTAACGTAAGGTTATACCAAGTTGGTTCTGCATTTGAAGAATCTTCTATCAGACCAAACGCACTTAATATTAACCCAGTACGTATTACTAACTTAACCCAAATCTTCCGTAATACTTGGGCTGTCAGTGATACTATGCGTGAGACAATGGTAATTGCTGGTGAAACTAACGTAGCAGAAAGCAAGCAAGATTGTGCAGCGTTCCATGCTGCTGATATTGAGAAGGGCTTATTCTTCGGTCAACGTTCACAAGGTACTAGAAATGGTAATCCATTCCGTACTATGAATGGTCTTATCGCTATTGTTGGTAACTTGGCTAACTACCCATCTTACTATGTAGCACCTAACAACTTTACAGCAGCAGCTACTACTAACTACACACAGTTAGAGGGTTTTTTAGACCCAGTGTTTAACCAAGCTACTGACCCTAAAGTTGCTAACGAGCGTGTATTATTCTGCGGTGGTAATGCTAAACGTGTTATCAATAACATTGGTCGTTTGAATGGTACTTATCAGTTAGTTGATGGACAAACTAATTGGGGTCTACAATTTGCTACATTCAAAACAGCTCGTGGTATGTTCCGTCTTATCGAGCATCCATTGTTCAATAGTAATACTGATTGGTCTTCTATGGCTATTGCAGTTGACTTAAGTACATTTAAAATAGCATACTTAGGCGACCGTAAAACACAGTCTAAAGACTTTAATGGTTCTAGCAATGAAGCTACTGATAACGGTATTGATGCAGTAGGTGGTACATTAACTACTGAGTTAACTACAGTTATTAAGAATCCTCCAGCTAACTCAATCATTACAGGCTTGACAGCAGCAGCAGTAGGTTAATAGCAGTTAGCAGTTAGTAGTTAGTAGTTCTTCCCCCTGAATAGGGTAGTAGCTTATTTTACTACCCTATTCTTTTTTCCCTCTTGTATATTAGGAGTAACATCAAATGCATAAATTATATAAAGCAGTTCAAAGTAGTTTTCAAGTAGTATTAGCTAAAGGTGGTGTATGTGCCTTTGTAGGTAATCAGTTCCACACAGGTAATAAAGAAGTAATAGCAGAATTAGATAAAATGATAGTAGATGCTCCACACATGGGAATCTATGTTGATGAAAATGAGCCAGAAGTTGACCCAAATGCATTATCACCTACAGCTATCATTGAAGCAAAAGTACGTGCTAAGATTCTTGCGGAAATGGCAGAAGCTAATAATCCTGCAAATGACCGTGGTAATACTGTTCAAGGCAATTTTGCAAATTCTATTAATAACACAGATAAAGTAGAAGAAGCTGCAACTGGTATTGCACCTGAAGTTAAAGCTGAGTTAGCTGCATTAACAGCTACTAAGCAAGCAAGTACATTAGAAGCTATTAGAAATCGTGCTTCAGTGGTAGCTGCTGGCGGTCAAGGTACAGCAACAGTAGTACCAACTCCTGATACTAAGTTATCAGAAGATGAAGCAAGTACACAAGTATAAAACATATAGATAGGATGAACTTTCATGGCAGCTAATACACTACTTCAGTCTTTAATAGATGATACTATTACACTTACTAAGCGCCCAGACTTATTAGCGGAGACTAAACTTGCTGTTAAATCAGCTACCTTGAAGGTTCATACTACTGATTATATGCAGAAAGATTTGAAAGACCATTCAATACAATTTAACACAGAAGAGTATTTTCAAGAGTTTGAACCTAAGTTACTAATACCTACTTGGCGTGCGCTTAAGTACATTAGAAAAGTAGTACTAGACTCCAGTAGTGGAAACTACATTGGCGCTAATTTTCTTAGTATTGTAACTCCTGAAAGTATCCTTGATGACTACAGTGTAGAAAAGCCTGATGTAGCATATGGTGCAGGTACAGTTATTAAACTTAAGCTATCTACTAAAGAGAGAAGATTCTTAGTAGGTTGCTATGTGTATCCTACACTAGTAGATGAGTCTTATGAATCATGGATAGCTAGGGAGTTTCCTTATGCTATTATATATGATGCAGCTGCTACTGTATTCAAGGGAATTGGATTTGATGAACAAGCAGCACAATTTAGGTCTGATGCTGCATTATGGTTCACCATAGTTAAGAACTCAAATGTATTAGTAACTGGAGAATAGTATATGTCAGATGAAGCAACCGTATGGAATCCTGGTAGTACCCCGCTAGTCAATAGTGATGGTACTGTAAAACGCCAGTACTTTGTAGCAACTGCTGCGCAATCAGTGTTCAATCTAACAGCATTTGCATATGCTCTTAGTACTGAATCACTACAAATATATAAGAATGGTTTAGCTCTTAGATTAGGACTAGACTTTAATGAAACATCTACTAGTAGTTTTACACTCACTACTCCTGCTACTGCTGGTGATATCATTATTGCTATTGGCTATGTAGGTATCACAGGAGTAGTGAATATTCCGGGCAATGGTACTGTTACATATGCTTCCCTAGCTATTGGTTTCGCACTTACTAATACCGAACTACCAATAGTATCTCTTGCTAAAGGAGGTCTAGGACAAGCATTTGCAGACTTAGCTGCTGTTAAAACATATCTTGGTATTGTATCTTCTCCAGTACAGATTACACAAGAAGGTATAATGAATGTACTAACTCCTTCACCATTAGGTAGAGGATTTAAGGATATTATATCTAGTGGATGGTTGCCTGCATTTATCAATGATTTATGGGGAGGTGCTGTTGCACCTTTTTGGCTAACTGACCAAGCTACTGGAGTAGAGTACAGATTTACTAGTAATACACAACAGATAGATGATAATGGATTTGCTAACTGTGGCGCACTTGCAGCTAATGCAGCCATAGCACAAGGCTTCCAGTTATCAAGAGATTTATCTAATGAGTCACTAGTAATATGGGTTAAGATATATAAAGTAGGCGCACCATCAGGTGCTAGTGTACACTTGTATGCAAGTACTGGTACAGCACCTACTGGCGCACCATTGTTTAGTAGTGGACTTCCTAATCCTGACACAGTAACTACTTCTACTGAAGGTTCTTGGTATAGGATTGCATTTAGTAATGTAACACTATCAGCTAATACACAGTATCACTTTGCTATAACCTCTGGTGCAGTAGATGCAGCTAACTATTGGGTATCTAAGACAGACCAAACTAATAGAACTTATCCATTAGGTTCATTTGCTAACGGTACTGCTGCACCTGTATGGTCTCCTAATACTGCTGTTGCACTATGCTTTATTACAGAACTTCCTGTTAATAAGCAGATGTTACAATCAAGTGGGTTACTTAGTGGTGCTATTGTGTTTCATGAAGCAGTTAATCCAGTATTATCAAGTCTACTATGTAACTCAATGCAGAACATTTGGGATGGAGAAGAAGCTACTTGGATATTCACTGGTACTCAGTTTCAAATCAATAAACCATTCTTTGATTGTGTGTATGGACTTACTAAGAACCGTATTACTGGCGCTGTTGATAACTTTGGTAATGTTACATTTAGTTGCTATGATGCACTAGGTACATTAAGAACTACTAGCAGCTTAGGTGTGAATGTAGTTACAGGTAATAGGCAGATAGTATTAAGTATCAGAAGTAAAGGTGATGGAGTTGACTCCATGACTATTCACATTGATGGAGTACAGAGCGGCTCTGGACTAAGTAATATTAGTATTAGTTTTAATGATAGGTTCAGAGAACTTGGTACTGTATGGCTTGGTGGTGGATTTAATGGTATTCCTAGTTGGTCTGATGAACTTACTATGAATGTATTACCAAGTTCCTCAGGCTGGACATACAGTGGTTCTAACGTAGAAGCTACTGCATTTAAACTTAATAATAGTAGATTATACCAAGTTAAGAACACAGCTACACTTACAGCTATTTATACTAAGCCTACAGCAGGACTTAATAATGGTACTGGATGGACAGTTAGCTTTACTGCTAATGTAACTGATGCAACTAGAACTGCTTTCTCACAAGCATCTACAGTTAATATCTTTGATGGTGCTAAACAAACTGGATATATGCTACAAGATTACTTTGTATCATACTCAAATGACTTAGCTACATATCTGAATAGTGACTTACATACTACTACTAGAGTAGAGAATGAGTACTTAATATGCGGTAGAGCTTCTGACCAGTATATGTTTGTTAATGGTAGATTCATGAGAGATGGTAGTGGTACTCTTACTACAGTTAGTGCAAGTAATCAGATAGTATTTGGAGATAACTCAGCAGTAGCTGGTGAAGGTAATAGTGTAATTTGGGATAACATGGCATATGCTGGTACTACTTACTTCATGCCTGTAGCTTCTAATGGATTAAGACTTAGTGAGTTTGTAGCACTTAAAGGTAATCAGACTAATAATATAACTGCGTTCTTTAATACTGCACCTATATCAGTTAAAGACTTTGCTGGTATAGCTGGTGGTTATATCGAGAAGTTAAAACATACTGTAAGTAAGAAAGGAGTATTAGCTAATACTACCACTACATCAGTAGCACAGCTTCCTATTGTAGATATGAGTACTTATGTGATTGGTAAAAACTTAGATGTAGAATATACTGGTACATTATCTAACAGTGCTGCACAAGTTAATACAGTTACTACTTCTATTGACGGAGAAACTGCACCATACTTTGATAGAAGTGCAACTACTCCAGCTGCTGCTCTAAATGAGATTACTGCTAGAGTTAAGGTAAGTAGATACTTCGGTCTACATAGAGTAGAAGCTAGAGCTAGAAGTGCAACAGGAACAATAACACATACATCAACTAACAGGGAATTAATTGTAGAAGGAGAATCTTAATGCAGAAAGTAAAGAAGTATTTTTGGAATATTCTTATATCTGTTGACCAATTTGCTAATACAATATTCTTAGGCGACCCTGATGAAACTATATCTAGTAGAATGGGTAAGAAAATAAGAGAAGGAACTAGAGGTAGAATTCCATTATGGTTATGTAAAGCATTGCATATAGTAGATAAGAACCACTGCACTAATAGTATTGAAGAAGAGGAAGGTAAGGATAATGTCTAGGATGTTAAGTGATGAGGATATTAAAGCCATTGCTGATAAGTTAACAGAGTATAGTGGACTTAGTTCAGCAGAGCATAGAGACCATCACGAAGCACTTACCTTGTTTATACAAGAAAGAAGACAGAAGATGGAAGATTGGGCTAAGATTAGACAACAGGTTAGCGGTTGGCTTATCATTGTAGTACTGGGAGGTATTGGTACTATTGTGTATAACAGTGTAATAAGAGGTGAGTCTACTAAACAGCAGTTGGAAAGGAAGCAGTAATGGCGCAAGTAAGTTACAGAGCTAATCTAGGTGCATCTACATTCCCATTCTTATCTGAGAATCAGGGACAGAGTATTATTGTTAAGCAACAAGATAATATGTATATCCCAGCAGTTGAGAGTGGAGGTAGAGATAACCAAGATGTAGGCATTCCACAGATATACTACTGTCATAATGTACTACCTACTAGTCAAGGCTATAGCTCTGTAGGCTATTCAAGAGTATGTAATGCAGTAGCTGGTGAAACAGGATTTAGTACTGTATTTGTATTAAGAGATAGTTCTGAGAATAAAGCGTATTTCTGTCATACTACAAATAACAAGAATTTTGTACAACTTCCAGGTAGTAGTACATGGTTACAAATTAATAGTATTGCAGGTGCAGCTAACAAGCTTACAACAGTTGCACTAATTAGTGGAGTTACTTATATCTACTTTGCTAATATTGGTTGTTATCGCTATGACTTCGCATCTAATCTCTTAGTACCAGTAACACTTAATGGACTTACGCCTAGTGCTGTTATTGGTATTACTACTACTGCTGGTTACATGATTGCTTGGACTGCATCAGAGATAGCATGGAGTAGTACTATTGATGCTACAGACTTTGAGCCATCTCTTAGTACTGGTGCAGGTGGTGGTGGAGTAGAAGGTGCGAAAGGCTCTATACAAGTATGTATTAACACTATTGCAGGCTTCATTGTATATACTACAAGTAATGCAGTAGCAGCTTCCTATAGTGGTAATAGTAGATACCCATTTAACTTCAGAGAGATTGTAGGTGCAGGTGGACTTGCTAATCCTGAACTTGCTTCAGCTGATGGTAACAGTAGTGCTCAATACGCTTATACTACTTATGGTATGCAATCAGTAGGTATTCAACTGGCGCAAACTGTACTACCTGATGTAACTGACTTTATTGCAGGTAGCTATTTTGAAGACTTTGATGACTTCACATTGCAATTCAGTAGACAAGTACTTACTGGTACTATGCAAAAGAAACTCACACTTATATCTTCACGATATCTTATTATCTCCTATGGAGTTAGTAGTCTTACTCATGCACTTGTATATGACATAATACTTAAAAGATACGGAAAGCTTAAGATAACTCACACTGATTGCTATGAGTATAATCTTTTGAATCCTGAGATTATTGAAACTCCTAAGAAGTCTATTGCATTTGTACAAGCAGATGGTACTGTGTTCTTACTAGATACTACCTTTGGTGCAGCTAACTCTTTTGGTGTACTGCTTCTTGGTAAGTATCAGTATGTAAGACAGAGAATGTTGGCGCTAGATACTGTGGTACTAGAGAATATACAAACTAATAATGCTTTTGCGCTATATGCTCAACCAGCTATTGATGGTAAGAATGTAACTACAGAAGCTGGATACCTACTTGAATCAGATGGATTACTTAGAAAGTATGGATTTAGTACAGTAGGTACTAACCAAAGTCTATTATTCTTCGGAGGGTTCTCACTTGTATCACTTGTTCTTAACTTTCATGTGCATGGTAGGAGTACATAATGGCTGGTAATCAAGGTCAGTTTAGTACTAACTTAGGGCTACCAGTACTTCCTGGAATTACTGATGCAGACCCTAGGCTGTATAATGAGTTCCTACTAGTATATAATGCACTTAGGTCTTTAGCTGTACAGCTAGATAGAGCTACTGGACTAGAGTTTAGAGATGAGATATCACAAGCACAATACAAGGTAGATGGTGCTCAGAATACTTATATAGTAGGTAACATGAGTAAGTTCTATCTTATAGCTGGAGAAGCTCTTACATTTGGACAGTTCGTTCATGTATTTACTGATGGTAAGGTATATAAAGCTAGAGGAGGAATTGGTAATCTTAACAGTGTGAATAGAAAATGTCATGGTTATTGTTCTAGTGAGTCAGTAGCAGCAGAAGATGTAGTAGAGGTTAGTACCACTGGAATAATTAAAACTAGTGGATTAGTTACTGGTGCAGGGTATAATTTATATCATAATGCTAATATAGTAGATTCTGGAAGTAATAATGAAGGAGTTATACAGTATATAGGACTTGCTATAAGTACTACAGAGTTACTAGTACAGCCATCTAGGGATTGGTATTATATTAATGGTACTGACCCTGCTATAATATACATGGGTGAGAGAGATGGATAGTTTACAAACATAATAGAAAGGAATTAGTACTATGAGTAACAAATTAGCAATGATTATACCTAGAAATTTATCTCCACACTTCACTTATAAAGAAGCTATTGCATCTCAGATAGCTGCTAGATATAAACTAGATAACAGTATTCCAACTAAGGAACTGCTAGATGCAGCTATTAATACAGCAAATAACATGGAACTAGTAAGAACACTACTAGGTTCTAATCCAATAAGAGTAAGTTCTTGGTTCCGCTGTATTGCACTTAACCGCTTTCTAGGTTCTAAAGATACTTCCCAACATACTAAGTGTGAAGCAGTAGACTTTGACTGCGACTCTTATGGTACTCCACTAGAGATAGTAATAGCTATAGTTGAATCTGATATTAATTTCGACCAAATAATTCTAGAACACGACTGGGTGCATATCAGTTTTAAAATCGTTGCTAGCAATAATAGAAGGCAAGTGTTAACATTACTTAGTAATGGCAGATATGCAAAAGGTATAACTAACAAAGTAGGAAAGGCACATCCAAAATGGGTATCTTAAAGGAAATACTACCAACTATTGCTACTGCACTAGGTGGCCCACTAGCAGGATTAGCAGCAGAACTAGTATCTAAAGCATTAGGAGTTCCTACTAAAGACCCTAAAGCATTAGAAGGAATATTAGCTGGTATGCCACCTGATAAGTTAATACAACTTAAACAGATTGAATCAGACTTAAAAGTTAAACTAGCACAACTAGGTTATGAGTCTGAAGCTAAGATTGAGGAATACAATGCTAGAGCATTAGAAGCAGTTAATGCTACTATGCAAGTAGAAGCTGCTAGTGAGCATTGGCAGACTTATAGCTGGAGACCATTCATTGGTTTTACCTTTGGTCTATATATTGCTAGTATGTTCATGTTACCTTTATTTGGAGTTACTCCAGTGGTAATGAGTCCTGACTTAGTAATAGCAGTAGGTGGTATACTTGGAGTTGCTAGCTGGTTTAGAGGTCAGAAGCAATTAGCAGAAACTAAATCTTAACACTATATTATAAAGGAATAGATATTATGAATCAAAATAACTTAACTACTAGCTACCAAGATACACTAATTGCTAATAGGTTAAAACGAATAGAAGCTTGGAAAAAAGGTCCAATGATACCAGCACCATTGAGACTTAATAATACTGCATATACTATTGGTACTGGTGAGATTCCAGCTAACGTAGTTAGATTTGCAGATGGTACTCACTGGATATTAGCCACAGCAGGTACTACTGATGCAGCAGAACCAGTAGCTACTCCTATGGGCAGACCATTAACTGATGGTAGTTGTGTATGGTATCAAGACCAGTGGAGAACTGATAAATTAGCGGAAGGTGCGCCAACAGTTAAACCTGTTACTGCTGCACAACTTGCTGGTGAAGGACTTATATTTACCCGCTTTGCAGTAACTTCTGGCTTACCATTTGTAGTAGATTCAGAAGATGTTATTGTAGGTTCATTTAGTACTAACTACTTAAGTAGTTATAATCAAGTAGTTAACTTTAGTGGCGGTGGTAACTCCACTGGTGATGTAGTAGGTACTAACGCTGCTGGATTTAAAGGTGGAGTAGCTTGTACTAGAAGTTTTGCATATGACAAAGCAGCTCATAGTGAACTTACATTTGATGTTACTGACCATAAGTTCTCTTTAGGTTTCCATAACTTTGGCGCTCAGGCAATGGTAACTATTGATGGTAGATTAGTACAAGGAGAACCTAGTAGGTTTACTGTTGGTGGCGATGCTGGTCTTATCTATGACTTCAATGGCGAGTTCAAACGTAGAACTATTACAGTACCTGCTGCTGCACAATTCAGAGGTGTAGGACTTACTGCTAAAGGTTTCGTAAGTGCAACTCCTAAAGGTAATGATACTATGTTACTTCTAGCTGATAGTTATGGTTCTACTAGTAATCCATCATTATTCTTAATGGGAGTCATGGGATACCATCTTAAGAAAGAACTTGGCTTAAGTGGTATGATTAACTGCACTAGTGGTGGTACTGGGTACTTTAATAAAGTCACTGCACAGCAGTTAAATATGTTAGAACGATTAAACAATGTAGATAACATTGCTGCTTGGACATACTTAAATCCATCTCATATATTATTTGCTATGGGTAATAATGATGTAAATCAGAATGAAAGTAATGCCAGATATTACATGAGAGCTAGTTGGGAGAAAGCTAGAGGACTATTTCCTAATGCTAAGATATCAGTATGGACTTGTCATGGTGGTAGTACTGGACCTAGTGCTGGTACATTTGCTATGGGTGCTGCTATTAGAGCAGAGTTCAGAGCTTGGAATGACCCTAATAGTAGATTGATTGATATCTTAGGTACTTCTGCTGCACAGTCTATTGTGAGTGGTACTAGTAGAATTGACCTAGCTATCAATGCTGCTGAGAATGTTAGTTTTGTTGGTGGTTTTAATGATAACGCACATCCAAGTCCATTCGGTGCAAGGTACTTAGCTCAAAGATTAGCACAGTACATAAATGCAGCATGGAATGGTGAGTACTAAGTAGTTAAGTATAGAATCTAAAGGACTAAAGGACTAAAGGAGAATATTATGGCGCAAGAAGTAGTAGCAAAGAAAGATAAGAAGTCGGGTAATCCATTAGGTAGTATTGCTGAAATCCTAGCATCTGCTGGACAGATTAATACTATCTTCAGTGGACAGGAACAGACTACTAGACAGAGTGGTAGTACTAGAACTAGTGGTCTTGATATCAGTCAACAAGGTATTGATAAAGTAATTCAAGATATATTAGAAAGTACTCAAGGACTTAGTGCAGTATCTAGTGGTCAACGTGGCGCTGGTTTGTATAATAGTACCACTAATCAACAATTAACTAATGACCTCCTCACTAGAACAGGTGGAGAAGCAGCTAAGTTATCAGCTAAAGAAGTTACTACCCAAGGTCCTAGTACTACTACAACAGTAACTCCTCCTAGTCTTGATATTGGTACAGCACTTCTTGGTACAGCTGCTACTACTATTGGTAAGAAATTATTCGAAGGTGCTGCTGATGGTACTATTCAGAACGCTAGTGGATTCATTGATGCACTTGTTAGTACTCCATCACTTAGCACAGCTAGTAGTGGACTAGGCTTCATTGATAGTGCTGTTAGTAGCGGTGGTGTAGGAGATTTAATTGGTGGTGCATTTGGCGGTGGTAGTGACTTAATAGGAGAAGTATTTGGTGGCTTAGATTTCTTAGGAGATGCTGGTGGCGCTCTTGGTGGAATTCCTATTGCTTCTATTGGTTTAGACATATTATCTGGTGACCCTGAAGATGCACTAGGAGGCGCTGCTGGATATCTAATAGGTAATGCGTTACTACCTGGTATTGGTGGTCCGCTTGGTTCACTAGTATCAGAAATACTTCCTGTTGGTGATATCTTTGATACAGTAGGTAGTTTATTTGGTGGACTCTTCGGTGGTTCAGTAGTATGTACAGAACTATTAAGACAAGGTAAGATGAGTAAGTACTTATATACTACTGATATTATCTATGCTAGAGACCATATGTCAGCAGAAACTCTTAATGGATACAGATACTGGGGTATCCCATTAGTACGATTGATGAGGAGAAGTGAGTTAGTATCAAATATAGCAGCTTGGTTTGCTGTAGCACGAGCACACTATGTAGTATCTCTATATGATGATGGTTTCTATAATGCTAAACTAGCACGCAGAGGTAAGATTATTAATGCAATTGGAGTACCACTATGCAATATGATTGCAGCAGTAACTACTCCTAAAGATTGGTCAGTACTTTATACAGGTGGAAAGGTAGCATAACATGGCAGTAGCATCAGTAGCAGATATACTAGGAAGTCTAGGGGCATCAGCAGTTAGGTCTGCTGGTGATTCTTCTGCTGTTAATGATATAGCAGATAACCTTAAAAGAGTTAAGGAAGATGAAGCAACTCAAATGCAACGAGCTTCTAAAGATGCAGAACTAGTACGTATGACTGAACAGCAGGGTCAACTTAACAGACAAGCTGCTAATGCTAGAGCTAAGCAACAACTTAATGTTGATGAAGTTATGGCTACTGTTGCTACTCAATTGCATAGTGAGTTCTTAAAGGCAGAACAACTTGATAAGACTATTCAACAGAAAGAATCAGTAGGATTCTTTGATAATCCATTTGAATACATTATAAATCAAACTACTATCAATGATGATATAGATGCTTATAATGCTACTGCTGATTCTATCAATAGAAAAACTGGATACATAAAAGAAGTACAGAATCTTACTCAGGAAGCAGCGCAGACTAACTTAGCTACTATGGAAACAGTAAGTGAAGCTAGTGCTGCTGCTAGTGCTAGAGTAGCTGGTATGGAATTCCTCACTAGAGCTAATGATGCAAAAATCGCAGCTGGTACTATAGACCTTAATAGAATCAATCAACTATCACAAATAGATAATAACAGATTAGACCTGTTATTAAAACAGAGACAACAAGTTAACAGTGAAGAAGACCAAGCTATGCAACGAGCTAACTTTGCTGCTGAGCAGAAGGAACGTGCTATCAGACTTGCACAGTTCCAAGAAGATGCTAAGGATAAAAATAAGAAGCGAGAAGTAGAAGCTAAATACTTAGCTATTGCTAATGCTGGTGCTAAAGTACTTGGTATTAGACAGTTCAGTTCTACTGAGGACTTTGAAATCTTTAGGAGAGCTAATAAGGATGGTAAAGAGAAAGCTGATAGATTACTTGATGTAGGTTACCAAGTATTAGATAGAGAGACTACTGGTAAGCAGATTAAACTAGGTGACTCTCCAGCAGATATTGGTAAGTTCCTAGTAAATACTAGAGGTACGCTTGCACCTACTCAGCGCAAGATACAGGAACTTATAACTAGTACCCATCAAGGTGTAGCTAGTGGCACTCTTAGTGGAGTAGATAAAGGTGCTAGTATTGACCTAAAGAACCCAGCAGCAGTTACTGCACAGGCTAATAAGTTAATTGGTATAACAATAGAAACTATGCAGAAAGATAGTACAGCAGATAGAGAGAAGAATATCTATGCTACTCCTACATTATCTAGTGTAGCTGCTACAGTTCCAGCAATTAAGAATAATAACCTGTATATTAAACTGATTGAACCACAACTTAAAGTACTTGGTGATAAGCCAATTAACCCACAAGAACTAATTAATCAGACAGCAGTAGCTATGAAGAATAAAAGTATTACTTTTGCTGAAGGTGTACAAGGACTAGAAAGACTCTTTGGTGCAGCAGTAGTAACTAACAATGTACTTAACTCTTATGAGAGTGTAGGACTTCCAGCACAGAAGAAACTAAATGCACCTTATAAAGCATCTGATGCTATACCATTCTACAGTACTAAGACTAGAGACTTCGCATCTCCTACAGATGTTAAAGCTGCATTAGTAGCTAGACTTACTGCTATGGAAACTGAAAGAGGTGCTGACCCTGCTAGTGCTCTAAATACTTTTGAAACACTTATCTCTAGCCCACAAGTAAGGAATTAATACTTATGTCATTACTAGATGAATTGAATACTAGAAATACTACAGCTATACAATCAGGACAGCCAGCAGAAGAAGGCTTTGCAGAACTTCCTGATTACCTAGTTGCAGCAGATTTACATAACCAAGCAGGTGATGGTGGATTTAGCTTCTTTGACCCTAGTACTTGGGAACAAGGACTTAGTGATGCTAAGAGTTTTGTTGCTACTAGTGTTATCAGTGGCGGTGCTAGTATCTATAACAGCGGTGTAGCTATCAGTAACTTCTTTGGTAATGATGCAGAGGAGATAGATATTGCTGCTGCTATTGCTGATATTGATTCTGACTTAGGTTTCTACTATGAAGATAACAAGCAAGCAGTAGATTTAGCTGGCTTCATTGCTACTAGTCTTATCCCAGGTACTCTTGGAATTAAAGCACTTAATGCTGCTAAAGCAGGGTATGTAGGTAAGACTATGGCAGCAGCTACTAATCTGGCTGTGCCGAATACAGAGATACTAATAGCGAAAGCGGCTAAGGAACTAGCGCAGTCTCAGGCAGTCTTTTCTAATCTAAATGCAGGAGTACTTAAGGCTTATGGTGCAGGGTTACAAGCAGCTGCTGTTGAATCTATAGTAGCAGAAGTAGCTGTAACTGCAACTATGTTTAGAAGTCCTATACTAGAGAACCAAGATATAGGAGATTTAACTGCTAATGTATTTACTGGCGCACTCATAGGTGGTGCTATCGGCGGTGCATTTAATGCAGCCAAAGTATTCGGTGGTATTAAGAACAAGCTAACTCCAGTAGATGATGCACTTAAACCAATACAACAACAATCAGCATTACCTGATAGCTTCTTAGAAACTGATAAAATATTAGTAGCGCTAGGGGATAGAGATAGAGTAGCATCTGCTACTGTTGTATCAGACTTACTTGAAGAAGCTACTATTACTAGAGTAAGAAAGAATACACTTCAAACACTAGAGAATGAAGTAGGTATTCAAATGCAGAAGTTTGCTGGTAAGGATGCAGAACTAGCGAATCTAATGACTTCATCAATAAAAGAGATTCCTACAGATGTAGCACAAAGCTCACTGTTTGGTGCTACTAGAATGGGAAGGATTGCGACTAGACTACCTGAAGAAACAATCATAGCTAAGGAAATGAAAGAGATAGGACTAGCTAACTTGGATGATTTGAATGCACCAGTTAAGACTCCTAGTCGCGCTATTGGTTATGTATCTCTTACAGGAGAGAATAAAGGTAAGGTACTATGGGAAGCACCAAAGGTAACTACTCTTGGTGACCAATTCGCTAGTGCCAATGACATAGTACGAGCAGCTAAGAATGAAGGATTCTCTATATCTAAAGTGTGGAGTCCTACTAAATCTAGCCTTAAGAGCGCACAACTACGAGAAGTATGGGTAGATAAGTTCGCTAAGATAATTCCTAAGATGGTAATTGGTGAAGATGATATCCCACTTCTTGAGAAGTACTATAGGACTGTACTATCTCCTCCACAAGGAGGACTGGAACTAAGTATTAAAAACGCCAAAGGTCAAGTTACAGTACTTACTAATACTCAAGATATGCTTGCACATATAGTTAACAAGAAAGAAACATTAGCAAAGAAACTACTACTTGAAGAAAAGCTAAGTGTAGAAGAGATTGCAGCTAAGTTGAATGTTAAACAAAGTATGCTTGAAGGACAGAAAAGTGCTATTGGTTCTAAAGATATGAAAGATTACTTTGCTAGACAAAGTTATCAAGAATCTTATACTAGAGACTTAATTGCTAAAGGTGAGTGGAAGTCAGATAAAGGATTATATCCTATAGGATTAGAACCTAAGTATGCTAAAGTAGCATATGATACTACACGCCTAGAAGCTATTGATGGTAATGTACTTAATGGTATGGTAGATATTCAGCAGAAATATAAGCTATACATGCAAGGAGTTGATAACGCTATATCTAATGCACTTGGTGATGATGATTTGTATAAACAACTATTCACACTATCTGATGATGATATCCTTAAGGCTAACAGGTTTGGTTCACAGGCATCATTCTTAGGATTCAATAACAGTAACTATGATTCACTAGGTTCTAAGACTCAGTTCTTAGGCGCAGTAACTGCACGTATTACTAACAAGTTTAAAAACGCCACTAGTGATGCTATAAATCCGCTAGGACTTCAACTGCTATCCAAGCCACAAGCAGCTATAGAATTTGCAACTATCAATCAGGCAGTAAGTAACAGTGGTGAAGCATACATCCTAAGAGGTAATGCACTTATCCCTAGAAGGCTACAGCAGTACTTAGATGATATTGGTACAGGTAAGCCTAATGTAGTAGAACCTAAGTTTGCACCTAATACTAAATTAGAGATTCCTATTGATAACCCTGAGACATTGGAAGCAGTTAGAACTCATATTAATGTGAATGGTTCTAGATACAGCAAGGAAAAGGCTCTTAGAGCTGCACAGGGGCTAGAGCATCATGTAGATAGCCAATATACATTCTACCCTATTAGAAAGGATTACAGGGACTTTAAGTACTACGCATTTGTAACAGATGAAAAGATAACTGGTACAGGACATAGTAGTATGATTCATGCTAATAGTCCTGAAGCATTAGAAGCATTGATTGCTAAAGTACCTCCTGAACTTAAGGTTATTACTGACAAGCAATCTAAGGACTTTTTTAAAGCTAAAGGTGAATATGACCATGCTAGAACTCTTAATGAGAACTACATTGATACTAAGCTAAAAAGAGCTGGTGTTGATAGTGACTACTTTGTACAGACTGACCCACAGAAGATAGTTAACACATGGCTTGAACAACATCACAGACAAGACAGTGTTCTTGCTAAGGAGTTAGTACGTGCTAAGAATGAAAAGCAGTTTTTAGAACTAGAGAAACTAGGTCAGCAATATACTAATGTAGCTACTAGTACTAAAGGCGGCTCATCAAGAGCAGTAGAAGCAACTGTTAATAACCCTTATGAGAACTACATTAAGACTGCACTTAATATTAGTACTGCTAATGAGCAACCACTGCTATCTGGATTTAATAACCTGATGGATAGAGGTTTTACTAAGATAGTAAATGCTTTAGATAGTGCATTACCTAGTGTTAATAAGGTAGATGACTTAGCTCTTATTAATGAAGCACTAGAAAAGTACGGTGCTAAGAGTGGTTACTATGATGCAGCTACTAACTTGTATGCTAATGCTAGCTCTAATAGAGGTGCGCTAGGTAAGTTCGTACGAAATGCTAATGCTATGATTGCAACTCTCACTCTCCGTACTGACCCATTCAATGCACTTACTAATGCTATTGGTTCTAATGTACTACTTGGTGCAGAGACTCAATCAATTCTTCGTGCTATTAAGAGTGGTAATAGTAATGCAGTAGGTAAGCTAACTGCTCTGTCTAAGGTTAAAATTCCACAAGTAGAAGCAATGCTTACTAGTCCTCAGAAACTTATAGCATCTGCATACAAGGAATTCATTACAGGTAATGTAGATGACTTAAAGGCTTTTTATAAAGCTAACGGCTGGTCTAGTAATGTAATGGAACAAATGAGAAGTATGGTTGATGACCTTACTATTACTGGTAGTGAGAGTGAAGTAGTACTAGCTTCTAAAACACAAGCAGCTTTTGCTAAGTTTAAATCACTAGCAGATAAAGCAGAAGTAGCTACAGGTAACAGACTTGCTGAAGATATGAATAGATTCGTAGCAGCTAGTGTTGCTAAGAAGTTTACTGATGCTGCGGAGGAAGCAGGAATCTTTAATCCATCTGATAGTCTTGCTATGATTAATACTTTTGTTAATCGCACACAAGGTAATATGTTAGCTTCTCAGAGACCATTGATGTTTCAAGGTGCAGTAGGTAATGCACTAGGTCTGTTTCAAACATATCAAGTTAACTTGATGCAACAACTATTCCGCTATGTTGGTGAAGGTTCTGCTAAAGATGCTGCTATGCTCTTGGGATTACAAGGTACTATCTTTGGTATGAATGGCTTACCAGCATTTAACTTTATGAACACTCATATAATTGGTAATGCTAGTGGTAATACTCAGCATAAAGATTTATATGATGCTACTTATGGAGTTGCTGGTAAGGAACTAGGAGATTTTCTGATGTTCGGTGCAGCTAGTAACATGCCTAAGATAGCTAATATACTTCCATTTGTAGATGGAGTTAGTGGTGTTAACTTATACACTAGAGGTGACTTGAATCCTAGACATCTAACTATTGTACCTATTAATCCAGTAGACTTCCCACTTACTAATGCAATATCTAAACTATATACTAATACTACACAGCTCATGAGTAATATAGTAGGTGGCGCTAATGCAGTAGAATCTATTACACAGGCGCTAGAACACAATGGATTCAGTAGACCTCTTGCTGGACTAGCACAAGTATCACAAGCATTTAGTAGTCCTAATGGTCAGGTATATACTACTGATAGTAAGAGTAATATGCTAGCATCAAATGACCTGTTTAGTGTTAGTTCCTTAATTCGCTTGAGTGGTGGTAAGCCTCTTGATGAAGCTGTAATTAGTGATAGGTTCTTTACTTCTAAAGCCTATGAAGCTAAAGACCGAGCTAGGATGGATGCACTAAGAGAAAGAATTAAGACTAGTGTTATACAAGGTAATACACTAGGGGAGAATGAGTATGCTGAGTTTGCATATCAGTATGCTAAGATAGGTGGTAAAACTAAGAACTTTAACAAGTTTGTTATGAATCAATTTACTAATGCTAATACTCCTGCCGCTCAAAGGATAGCTGGTGAACTAGCTAATCCAATGGCGCAGAAGATGCAAGAAGTAATGCAAGGTAGACAACTTACTAGTCCTTATCCAATAGAAGATACTACTACTGAATAGAGCTAGAGGGTGCAGTACTTATGTATATTGCACCTCTCTTATCTCTAAGTCGTTTCCACAGTAACTCTGCTATAGCCTCTAAATCACTAGGAATATAATAGTCATCTAACATCACATCACAGTACGCTGCAATTTGCGCTAGGCGTACTTCAAACTCATTAGCTTCTTGATTCTGTAATAGCTCTACTAACTTTGGATGTTCTGCTACTTCTCTATTTAGAGCTATATAACTATCAGGAAAAAATGCTAGTATCATAGCCATTTAATATCTCCTATCTTTGTTATCTGTTGATGTTCTACAAAAGACACAAGTCTTATGAGCTTTAACTATTGTGTAATTAAAAGTATCTACCATACAATCAGGTAGCCACATCCCCCAAGTATGTATTCCTAATCTACACTTTAAGAACCCAAACTTCCTAATTAGATAATATTTAACTTGGCTCATATTACCCACAATTAATACCTTCCTCTCTTAGTACATTTAATAGGTTAGTTAATACTGTTGCTTGGTACTTAGCATCACTTAGTGCATCATGCTTAGATAGATTTACTACTCCCACTACTGCTTGTGCATACTGCTCAGGGAATAGAGTACACAAGGTTCTATAGCATAGCTCATTCTTGAAACTCCAAGGTGGTGTAATAGAGCAGTAGTCAAATGCATTCTTTATAACAGGAATATCAAAGACTGCACCATTGGAATATATTGCTATGTTCTTAGCACCATGGTCTGCTTTAACTGCTTGTAACCAGTTATTAAAACTAAGAATTGCATTTGTAATCTTAGTAGTACCACTAAATGCTTCTGCTCTAATATGCTCATCTTGCTGACTCCACCAGTTAAGAGTACTAGAAGATACATCAAATGCACCTTCTATTAAATCTTCTGTTTGGTCTAACTTCTCATAGAACACATCTTGCACTTCATCTGATGTATCAAATGTACAAGCACCAATACTAAGAATCCTAGCATTAGGCTTAAGTGATAGTGTTTCTAAATCTAGCATTACTTTTAATGTATCCATGTTATTTTCCTATATCCTTTTCTTCAGGGGTTAATAAATCATAATCTACCCAAGCAGATGCTTGTGTATCTTGTACTACTCTCTTAGGTAAGAAGCCACCATTAACTGATTGAATCTTACCAGCAAGTTTAAGAGAAGCCATCATCTCACCTAGTTCTCTAATACCTGATACATCTCTTAATACTTGAGCATGTAACTTAGGTATGTCTATTGGCGAGGTAGCAGCTTCTAGTATCTGCATTATCTTATGAACAACTTCAGAATTTCTTGCCCTACCAAATTCACCAAGAGCGCGAGGCATAAGATGTTCGGTATGAGTAAGAACAGTATTGGCGTATATAACATCCTCTGTAGTAATTTGGTTGTGTCCATTACCAGTGGTTGAGTCTTTATAAAGTCTGCAAGCAGAATGTATAAGACAAAGTTTAAGCAAATGAGTGAACCTACGATTGCTATAAGATTCAAAGCGTACATCATCTATTCCTTTCCAAGTTGTATAAATAGTATCTAGTGCTTTCTCTGCATCAGGAGTTAGTGTTACTTCTCCTACTGCATTGATTTTAATATTAACTAGTGCATCTAGTATTGCCTTAGTCTGTGCTGTTGTTGGAGGTACTGGAAATGCTATCTTCTTACCACTACTTTCTCCATAGATTAGTAGTATTCTTGAGAAGAATCCTTGTCCAAGAATTTCAGGAGGAAAAGCTAAGGAGAATCCTGTAGGTGTATTACCGCCAAGAATACTAACAGTAGGATTAGGAATAGCTACACTAACACCATTCTTAATTCTATTCTTATATACACCTTCAAAGTCCCATAGAGTTCCTAGCAGTGATACGAACTCAATACCATTATTACCAAAGAAGTCATTGAACTCATCAGCAGCTATGAACAGTTCTCTATTACCTATTAAGTTATCTTCATCTTCTTCCTCTCCTAAGTTCTCATCTAAGAAGTTGCTACCATTAGAATCCTTAGTAGTTTTGTGTCCTGCTAAGTCTAATAGAAACTTCTCCTTAGTAGTTTTATCTGCGGCAATGGTGTCATAACCTACTTGCTTCAGTAGTCCTTTAGCTATTTTAATACTCGTAGACTTCCTAGTTCCAGGAGTTCCTAATAGCATACAGTATGTATTAGGAACTAATGTTTGGTGTCCGAATTTAAAATAGTAATTTCTACCTAGTAATGCACCAATACTAGTAATCATTGACCACCTATGAAAGAACTTAGGCGCTTCGTTGTTACTAGTATAATCTAGATATAAAGAAAAGAAGTCATCTTCCTGTGACATTAGTTACCTTGCAATTCTTCTTTAATAGATGCCATTGATTGTTCACCGAGTTCTTTCATATCTTCGTTAGAGAGTCCTAGTATTCTTAAGATAAGAGTACTTAGTGCTATACTTCTGCCAATGCCAGTGATAAGATGCGGTGCTATCTCTGTTAGTTGTCCTGTCTTTTGAGTACTAGCTATAGAAGATAGTACTGCCAGTTGTGCTTCATTAAGAGATACGAATAGTACTCTTAATGTATTAAGTTCTTTTTCTGTAAATTCTTTTGCCATTATATTTCACTCCAGTATTTAGCACCCTTACCATCTTTACCAGCTTTAATATCTGCTGGTACTATATAAGTGTAAGTGACGCCAGTGGTTGATTTAATTGTTAAAGGTATTTCCATTCTCTTGCGTACTTCTTCTGCATAGTACTCCTTTCCTTCTTTAAATTGAAATAATAAACTATCATGGATTTGAGCATTTAATACAAACTCATCTGCATGAGGTATTGCTAGTTCATAAAATACTTTCATGAAACCTTTGTTTAGTTTCATAGCATTAAGTGATTGTGGACAGTGTGCTACTAGTGCATTAAGATGCATCTTATTAGTTCTAGGATTACCAAAACAGTAGCGAGTCCAGCCAGTAGCACCTACCAGTAGCCTAGTCTTAGCTACTGTATTAATAACATATTCATAGTATGATTTCTTAATCATAGGATAAGTCTTATGGAATGTATCAAGTAAGTACTGTGTTACCTGTGCGCTAGTCCAAAACTTAGGAAGTCCTAATAGCTTCTGTGCCATCCATACCTTTTCTTCTCCCATAGTATCTACCATTACATACTTACCCATATTATAAGATGCACCATGATTAGTATTCTTAGCTAGGTTTCTAATAGGAGTATTAAGTACTTCTTTAGTACTATCATCATACAGTTGCTCATATGGTATACCAAAGAAAGCAGAAGCGTTAGTACAGTGGAAATCTTTAGTAGATTCTACTGCTGCAATTAGCGCAGTATCACCACTGATATAAGCAGTATCTCTACTCTCTGCTTGCTTTAAGTCACACTCTGCTATCCTATAATTAGGAAAAGCTGCTAATGTACTCTTAACTATCTTACCTCTAGGTATGTTCTGTATCTGTAGTCCACACCAGAAATGATGTTCCATACTAGCTAGTCTACCAGTATCAGTACCCCAAGGAGTTAAGCTGTATAGTATTACATCCTTATACTCTTTACCAGCTACTAGATAAGTACTAAGAAGTTTTCTTATCTTTCTTAGCTCTAGTATAGTGTTAAGTATTCTACTATTAAGTGGATGTTTCAGAGCCGCCTTTTTCAAAGCTGTTTCATCACTACTCTTGATATCAGTACAACCTAGTATGCGGAGTAGTTCCATTACCTGCTTAGAACTATTAGCATTGAAGTTTGGTACAGTCATTGCTTCTAGTTGTCTTTGCTTCTCTACTCTTAGTTCTTCTTGCTTGTTATATGCTTCTTCTAACTTAGCTTTATCTCTTAGTATGCCAGTCATTTCACACATATGACATGGGAATACAAGAGGAAACTCTTGCTTGTAGTTTTCTTTCGCCCAAGCTGGTGCTTCTAATAACCATAGCATAGCTACCATTAATGTATGCCATGCATCTAGTGCATTGTATTTGTAGTACTCATAGCGGTCTTGTGTTTGCGCTAGGTCTTTCCAGTAGAAAGATTCACGTATGAAGAAAGAAGCAATAGCATCAAGAGACTTAGGTAATTCACTGTACCAACAGTGCATCATAGCAGCAGTGTCAAATAGATAATTATGCAGTGGTGCATTATACATAGCTAGATATGCTATATCATACTTACCATTCTGTAGTACTTTAGCTGGCTGTATGTAGTTCAGTGTGCGCATCCAAGCTACTGCTTGCATTGTATCCATTGGTAGTACATAGCTCATACATACTCCACTAGCAGTAATACCTGTATAACCTATACATTCTATTCTTGGCGGTGCTGGAGTAGTTTCTATATCTACTGCTACTAGCATACAGGAAGAAAGAAATGCCAATGCCTCAGTATAATTTTCTGTAGTTATTAGTGTCCATGAGAACTTAGGCAGATTCTTCCACTTGGAAGGAGTAGTAAGTTTAGAAGCATACCTCTTAGTTAGAAACTCACCATAAGGTACAGTTACTAGTTGCTTAAGAGGACTGATAAACACATAGGTAATACCATTCCTCACTACTAATGAGCCAGCATAATCACTGATAGCTGGTGCTTTCTTTAGTGGGAATAGTTTAGATAAAAGTTTCGGTGAAGTACTTAGTACTTTAGTTATACCATTACTCCTGCATTTATGTTCTACTTCTACTAATGTAAGAGGTTCAGTAAAAGATACACTTACAGCATTGTTACTAACACAAGGCTTTAAGCGTTGTATGTATTCTTTATCTTCGAATGTACCTAAGAAGTATATTCTTTCACCTATTGCTGTACTGGTATTATCCATGTAATGGTACTTCCACTATTTCAGGTGTATCATATATAAACATAAGACTGTTATCAGCTATGTATTGTTCTGCACTAGCTTTAGTAGCATGAGCTGATTGGAAGTGTTTACCTACATGAGTTTCATGTACGAATACTATGAAGATAGTAGATGGAGTAGTTTCTTCTTCACCTTTAAGACTTCTAATCATTTCTTCATATTCATCCATTATATTATCCTTTCATTCCATAAACTTTTTATAATCATTACTATCTCCTTTATAATTATTAATACCTACTCCATAACACAACAAGCATTGTCCGCAACAGAACTTATCTATCTCTAGGATGCTGATGTGCTACAGGCTAGATACTTTATATATCTAACTACCTTGCAAGGATTCTATTGTATTGCTGGACATAGAGGATTCTGTTCTCTATCCCAAGTTATTCCATCTGCTGATGTTGCACCATTCTTATAATAATATGTTTCTACCTCTTTAGTATCTCTATTAACATATGTATATACTAATGATAGACAAGCATCCTTACCAGCATTTACATCTTCTATTAGTGCTATATGAGGTGAGCAGTTCTTAATCTTTTCTACTGTACCACTAAGAGTCTTAGTAGGTTTATTGTTTACAAACATAAATACTTTCTTACCAGTATCAGTAGATGCAAAACATAGTAGTGCGCTAGCTTCTAATGATAGTGTTGATAAAAGTACTGCAATTAATAGTCTTGACATTTTACTTCTCCTATTGGCGGTGGTTAGTAACAACTAAAGGACTCCAGTATAAGTACTAGTGAAGTCCTTAGATTGTGTCTATCACAATATTATACTAATAAGGTGAAGTTGTACCATCGTAGTTATAAGTACTGTACTCACTAGTCTCTTGCATCACTGCTAGTAAAGCAGTACAAGCTGGATTAGCTTTAGCATATGCTTTACTCTTAGAGCAAGCTAATGTATCAGCTACATCGTACTGCTGGCGATGAAAAGCATAGCAAATATCATTGAAGCTCATACCAGTAGTACCACTGAAACTAAGAAAGAATACACTGAAAGCAGCACTATCCTGAGTTAGTATTGAACACTTGTCTACATTGGTAGTACTTGGTGCAATAGCAGTAGCAGCTGTCTTAGGAATGTTAGTACCTTCTACTACTGTAGATGCAGTAGTAATACTGTTGTCTTGCACAATACCTATCTGACCTTGTGATTGTACTTGACCTTGCGCTTGACCTAGTAATGGATGCGCTTCTGCTACTGTCATTACTATCAGTGTTACTATAATTGAAAGAAAGAATATACTACTTAACCTTACAAACTTAGATTTTAACATTTGGTTCTCCATATAGAAATAAAAAGATAAAAGATATTAGAAGTAGGAACTACAAAAAGTATAGTAGTTCCTACCTTTGAGCTAGTAGTTCTTAGATACTAGATTAATGCTATTGAAACAATACCAGTGAAGTATTGTTCACGTTTCTTATCATAACGTTTCTTAGTAACTACTAATGCTTGAGCGCCATTAACTGCTTCAAACAATGCTCGCATAGTAGTTGCACCAGTAGCTTCCTTAAGACCTGCTGTATCTTTCTTAAGACTGCCTTGACCGTACTCGTTATCTAACATATAGAGAATACTAGTTTCAGCACCTGCTACTAATGGTTTATCTTCCGCTGGATTCTCTAGTTCTTCTGTACTTACTGCTACTAATGATAACTCAATAGCACTCTTAGCATTGATAGTCTTAGCTTCAAACTTAATAGTACATACGTGTGCGCCATTTGGATATGGTAAGAACTCTGGCATATCTGCTAAGTCATCTAATTGACCATCTAATAATGAATCTAATGCTGCATTTGAATCTGACATAATACTTTCCTTTATATAAAATTGATTAACTTACTTAGTTTAAATTTAACTTACTTACTTCCTTTAAGATAAGAGGCGCAATGGCTTTAGCTTGTTTTGCTAAGTCATCAAGACTGATATCATTTACTACACTTATTACCCTACCACTTTGTTGCATCAGTTCTAGTGTGGGCAATTGTTCACTAGAATGATTTGCTACACCCACATTACCAGTAGCACTAGCTCTAGTAATATGAATTATAATACCACCCTTACTATGTACCCACTGTACTTCATTGTGAAAGCGGATATCAGTAATAAGTGCTATATCTAATAACTTCTTATCTAGTTTAGATTGAAGTCTTTTAATCCAGAAATCAGTTCCAAATACATCTCTGAAAGATTCAGTACCTACTAGTTGTGCCATACCTCTAGGAGATAAGCTCCAGTATGGATGTATCTTTTCTTTTAGTTCCATATTATAGAAGCAGTTAACTGGTAGATTAAAAGCAGTAGCTGCTACTTCTTTGACTGCATCTGCTAGTGCTACTTCTTCTATGTATGCATCCCAATCTAGTCTAAGTATCTCACTGTAGATGTATTTAGCTAGAGTGTTCTTACCACTACCACTTTGTCCGCAGAATCCTACTAGTACCATAGTATGTTATCCTTTTTTGATTGTTGAAAATCTGTTAAGTAATGCAGTTGCTTGTGCGCCTTGTGTATTAGTAGTACTAACTGCTGGTGCTACCTTACCTAAGAATATACCACTCAAGTCTGCTACTGCTAGTGCTTCTAACTTAGCATCAGTTCTAGAGCCAGTAAGTATGTTCATACTGTAATCAGTTGCAGAACCAGCTACGTGCTTCTTGTTCTTAACTTCACAGTAGATAACATGGTCAAAGTACTTAGCTACACCTCTACTGAAGTTCCTAGTACCTGCTACTGGTACAATCTTCTTCTTACCATCTTCTAGTTCTGCTTCAGTTTCATGACTGATACATACTATATTGTATGGTGCTTGCTGTATGTGTGATAGTACTATATCCATTAGCTTACCTAGATTACCCCAATCATCATACTGCATCTTATAGTCATCAGGTTCACCTTTAGTAATATGAGCAATAGCACTATTAGTAAGCTGTGTGAGTGAGTCTATTACTACCACAGTGTCCGCGCCAAGACTGTTAAGATTAACATCTATAGTAGCTAGGTTATCTTTCTTACACATCTGACAAGATACTTTACCATGTGCTTCACAGATATTAACTGCACCACCTTTGATTACCTTTAGCATAGTTTCTATCGCTATAGGAAACGAGCGAGTATCAGGTAAAGATATGATATTAATCTTCTCTTGTTGTGGTGTTGGTAGTTTTAATAGAGTGGTATAACCATTCTCTAAATCAAACCATAATAGATTAAAGTGTTCACTTAACTTACCAGTAAGTTCTGTCTTACCACTCTTAGGCGGTCCAAATAGTAGTACTCTATGTACTGTACTTACTTTCTTCTCTGTTAGTTTCATTCTGTTATTTCTCCATTTGAGTTGCTATTAAATCTTGTAATGTTAGATTTACTGTAAAGGTTTCACTATTGATTTGTTCTATATGCTTATTACTAAGTTCTTTTATTAGGAACTGTGTATTCATATTACATATACCAAAGTACTCGCATGGACTGTAGTAGTTATAACAACTTTCTCCATACATAGGATAGATTTGCAGTCCTTCATACATCTTGATTAGTTCTATATCTAGTATCAGTTGCTGAATCCACTGCGCTCTTTGTAGTAATGTCTTAGCAAATGGTAGTACTTCCCACTCCATAGCCTTAGCTTTGTAAGGTAAGTATAGTACTTTGTATGAACTAATATCAGGAAAGAGATTATCTAGTACTACACTATAACCTAATGCCTGTGAGGAGTTCTTATACTGTGCTGGATTAATACTAGCAGCACTAGTGGTTTTAACTTCTAGTACAGTAATCTCACCAGTTAGTGTGTTTCTTAATACTGCATCTACGAATCCTCTAAAGCGGAATCCATCAGGACTAGTAATAGCAAATGATAGTTCTGTTGCTGGCTTGCCATCTACATATACTAGTTCGTACTCACTAAGGAATCCTGCTACACGGATAGATTCATAGAGAGAAGTTACTGCATGTACTGCATAGTAGAATGATTTAAGTTGCTTATCATTAGTAGCTGCTAAGTCACAGTCCCAGCGTAGGAACATAGCCCAAATTATTTCTTCAATACTCTTACCTTGAAATATAAGTTGTACTCCCTCACCTACTACATGACCGAAAGTAAAGGTGATAGATTTAATAGAGTTTTCTTCATCATCTAGTTCTTCTTTACCACGTAGCTTGTATAGCTGGTATTTGCGTGGGCATTCATGTAGTAGTAATGCACTACTGTATGATAGTTGTTTAAGTCTTAGGTCTATATCGCTCATGCTAGTCCTTATCAAATATTTTAACAGCTTGTATGTTCTCTATTATATTCTCTGAATCATTCAGCATAGATACCACTAGTTGTAATTGTTGTATTGTATTCTTAGGTAGTGGTACTACTTTTAATAGTGCTGATACTTCATGTTGTACTGCATACTTAGCTTGTTGTATGCTAGTAGTGGCTTTTACTAATGGATTCTTCATGGCTCTTTAGTTCCTGTTTTAATAATGCAAGTAAATCTATTTGATTACTATATGATAAGTTTGTATTTACTGACCTTACTATATGAAAGATAGTATCACTAGCTACTTGCTCATTGTATTTAATACAAAGATAGTTAAAGAGAGCAGTAGGTAATGTTGGTAATACCTTTCTTTCAGCTGGTAGTATATATGTATATGCGCCAAACCACTCTGCTATTAATCTGTAAGTATGCCAATCTACTTTTGGGTTCAGCAGTAGTAAGAAGCAGTTTATAATAAGAGAGCTACTAGTACTGAAGGAAGTAGTGGTGTTAACTGCCGCTTCGCCTTGCATACTTAGATATCATCAAGACTAATGAGTTTCTTTTTAGAGCCACTAGTAGCACTCTTGATAGCTTTAGTAGTAACAGTTTGCTTAGTTACTTTCATAAGACCACTCACAATAGTACTAATTTCTACTTCACTTAGTAGTGTTACATTGTGTGGTTGCTTAGATAAAGCTGTATGTATCTCTCTTAGTAGAGAAGGCATAGTAGGATGCTCATTATGGATAGCTTCACCTAAAGAAGTTATTTGCTTTTGTACTAGAGTAAGAGATATATCTTCTGAAAGAGATTCTACAGTTACTTGCTCTTGTACCTTAGCTTCTTGCTGTGGTGTCGGTGCTACTTGTGCGAGCTTAGCTCGTAGTGCTGCCATATCAACTGCCATTGCTAGTTCTCCCTGTAGTAATTACATTACTAGGATTGAAGTTTATATTAAGTTTATCACAAGCCCACTCGGATATTAGTATTGTTATTGTACCCTCACCAGCAGTAATAGGCATATCAGTATGCTCAAAGACTTGTTCTTTAGGTATCGCTACTGGTCTTAGTCCTATGCGTAAGTAGTAATGTGTTGGTGTTACTACATCTACTTGTGCATCCACTGGTGCATAGCGTTTGAGTACTAGGTTATTACTATCTTGTGCCATTATATATCCTCTATTGTAATCTTGTTCTTAGTAAGTTTAAATGTAATAGTATTATCTTCTTTATTAATACTGTGTGTTAGAATGTAATTGAATCCTAGTTCAGAGCATTCAAACTTAAATGCTAGGTCATGGTCTTTCTTATCTGTTACTGCCTTGATAATAGTTCTATGCTTAGCTGGCAGTGCTACAATGGTGATAGATTTATCTTGCTTAAGTCTATTCCATAGTTCCCTGTAGCGTGAGAAGTAAGGATTAGCCATTTAGTTTCTCATTAGTAATACCATCATTAGAATCTTCTCCGAAGCCTTCTCTGTTACCTACTACTTGATAGTAGATAGCTTGTTTTATAGGAGGAAAATCTAGGAATAGTTGTATGTTACCATTAGTACTGAGGGTTTTATACTGGATAGTTTTGTGCTGTATATTAGTATCACCTAGAAGTCCTGCTGATGCTAGTTGTTTAACATAGCGAGATTTATATGAGCGTAGTGTACCTAATAGATTATTAAGAGAGTCTCTATCTAGTGGTACTAGTTCTACAGTTTTGTTTTGTAGAAGTTGTTGAAAGATATCTTGTACAGTCATGATAGTAGTTCCTTTAGGAGTATCAATTATTTTATTTAGTAGCATTAGCACTCAGTAAGAGGGGGACTTTATACTAATACTACTCGGATAAAATAACTAAGAGTAGTTATAAACCGTGTTAGTTATACATCTAAGTTCTTCATTAAATCTTCATCAGTCATGTTAAGTAAGCGGTCAGCTTTCTCTGCTAAGAACTCTACACAATCAGCAAAAGATTCTGCATTAGGAGTAGATGCATACAGTGCTAACTGTTCTGATAGTTTAGCAATGATAGGCTTGTTAGTTTTAACAGAACCACTGAACTTAGCAAGGAAGATTTTAGCAGCATTAGTAACTTGCTCAGTAGTTTTCTGTGCAATAGCTGGCATAACTGCAATGTAATCTTCTGCAAATGCTTCCCAAGTTTCTTTAGAGATACCACCACCAGTACGTTCTTTAGGTGTAATGTTAGCAATGAATTCCCAAGAGATTTTTTCTAATGGTAATGTATCTTGTGAGATAGTTTCATTCTCACTAACTACTTGACGAACGTGGTTTAGTACTGTGTTACGTACTGATTCTTGTAGAAGTTCTAAGCCTTTACCACCAGCTTCAATGATTTCTAAGATTGCTTCTACTGATGCTGGTACTGGGAATGATAGTTCTACTGATGGTCTACGATTACCTAGTTTATCTTCACGAAAGTTAAACTTGTATTTAAACATATCAGGATTAGAATTAGTATCTTCATTAGTAGTAGTGGCTTGTTCCATTGCTGTAGTATCTTGTTCCATTTTAGTATTTCCTTTAAGTTAATAGTTGATATAAATAACAGTTAGATATGAGGTAGTTATTTAACTGAAAGAACATTATATATTAGGATTGCAGGGGAGTCAACCCCCCTTTTTTGTTAGTAGTAAGTCTTTATGATTAGTGGTAGTTACTAACTCCTATTAGTTTTCTAACTTACCCTTGAAGAATTCTGCTTTCTCTTGCCAAGTGTTACCATGTATGCGTTGATTAGTAATACCTTTAGTAAATGTATCAGGTTCACATATGATATATAGTTCCTCCTTTGCACGAGTTACAGCTGTATATAGTAGTTCTCTTTGTATCATAGTAGCATGAGACTTGTGAAATACACAGAATACTTTGCGCCATTCAGAACCTTGTGCTTTATGTATTGTTAGTGCATAACCTAATAGTATTGCATTAACATCAGCAGCAGTACTAACTTGATAGATAGTATCATCACCATAACGTTTATACTTTATGATATGTGATGCTTGTCTAGTTCTAGTGTCAGAGCCAGTATCACTAGCTGCTAGTTCTAGTAGTGTATCTATTGCTTCATCAGATAGTTCTGCACGTTCAAGAGTATTTACCTTGTTATCATATCCCCAATAGTTAAGAGATTTAGATGGTGTATGGTATGGTACTCCAGCATATAATGAATTTGGTTCTATGCTATGTACCATTGCATCTTCTTTATCTACTAGGATTTTATCTCCAGCAGATAAATATAGTTTTTCAAAGCCACTAATGATTTCATGTACTAATGCATCACGTTTCTTAGATAGGTGATTAGCTATGTGCTTATTAAGTTCAATAGTACCACATGCTTTGTTGAATGGTAGTAGTATTATGTCATCATCAGGATTTAGTATACCCTTATCAATAGCTTGTTTAAAGAATACAGCAATAGTTTCTAATGCATCTTCACCTCGTATTGATTTTTTCCAAGGATGTATTGTTAGTTTATCAGGTACTTTCCAGTCAGGATATTCTTCTACTGGTATAGGTCTACCACTAAGTATGCGATGTGCTAGGCGTATTATTGGTGATTCTAGTGCTTGCCTATATACTTGTGTTAGTTCTACTACTGGCAGTTCTAACATCTTGTATCCAAGAATAGCACTGCCGAATACTGGTGGTAGTTGTTGTATATCTCCTAAGAATATTAGTTGTGGATTATGTGGTATAGCTTCTAGTAGTCTATTATATAGTAGGAAGTAATCCTCTTGTTTCGGAGAACCTGCTACCATTGATGCTTCCTCTATGATGATAGTATGAATACTAGTAGATAGTGGATTATAAGAAGTACGCTTTGGTAGAAATTCCATAGTCTTCTTTAGCTTACCAGTTTCTGCATCTAGTTCCTCACTGAATACAGGAGAATATTCTAGTAGTGCATGTATGGTGATACAGTTAGCTTGTAAGTCTTTAGGTAAGCGCTTACGGATATTAGCTACTGCTCTACGAGTGTATGCTACTACTACTATACCAGCTACACCATTAGTAAGCTTACTGTGTCCATCATCAGTATATATCCCTGCTATACCTGATTGTATTAGTGCTGTGGTAACACCTTGCATACAGGTAGTCTTACCAGTACCAGCAGCACCTATTAGTACACAGCTATTGCCTTTAGTAGCAAGGTCAATGAATTGTTGCTGTTGAGCGTTGTATTCAATAGGAGTACTAGAAGTACTAGAAGTACTAGTAGTACTGGCTTCTTTTACTAGAGCTGGTATATTGGTAGGAGTAGCAGCTAGTGGTGCAGATGTTGCTTCCTTTGATGCTCGTAGTTTAGCTAGTAATTCTGTTAGCTTATCTTTAGAGATAGTAGTTTGGTTCATGGTGCTGTCCTTTTTATTAGGTGTTTCTGTAGTGCTAGTTTTATTACTGGTAGTATTACCTTTGCTCTGAATTCTACTGCATCTATTGCAAACTCACTAGCTAGTAAGAATAGTGTAGTATGCTTGAATTTAGGAGATTCCAGTATGTAATTAAAGTAGTTTGATATAATAGTATTAGTACTAGTTTGTATTACACTTGCAGTTCTAAGATGAGAAGCATGTAAGCAGAAGTACATATAACAGAGTTGGTTACTATTAGAAATATCTATGTAGGAATCTATTGCTAGTATGAATTCTTCTATAGTATTAAATGGTAGTACTTTCTGTTTTAGATATCTATTAGTAAGTCTAGTTAGTTCTCTACGGAGTTCACTAGTGCTACTGAAATTACTATATAATGTACTAGGTTTTAATTGTGGAATGATTAGTCTTTTCATGATGTATTACCTAGGCTTTCTAGTTATATGTCGTATGCAGATATTATCAGTACGTACTACTTTAGATAGATTCTTACAGTAATGAGT
>Ga0247831_1001458_pt1 | contig 44000 bp, 30 predicted proteins | sample LaCruzMarch2015__9_FD_192406 | JGI IMG/M metagenome (GOLD analysis project Ga0247831, IMG submission 192406) | Freshwater microbial communities from meromictic Lake La Cruz, Castile-La Mancha, Spain - LaCruzMarch2015_1m | ecosystem: Environmental > Aquatic > Freshwater > Lake | place: Spain...
CCAATAGAAACAGAAATGGCAAAGTTGGTACATAGTGCTGATATCAGAACTTCTTACGCCGATGCTATTCCGCTGGCTCGCTACGGGACTACCGAAGAAATTGCCAACACCGTATATTTCTTGTGTAGCCCTCAAGCGAGTTATATCAATGGACAAATCATCTGTGCCGACGGTGGTTTCGATGCAGCAGGAGTAGGTTTGCCAAGTTTAAGAGTTTAATTTTTACTATTATCTTTTAGCTGTTTGTCATTATTATTAAACTAAACATGAAAGAAAATACCAAAAGCATAGTGCTAATGGTTAAAAGTTAAATTATGAAAAGACACATCTGGTTAGCCATTATCGCCTCAGCACTAGGCTTTTTTGTTGATTTGTATGATATTATTATTCTTAGTATTGTTCGTTCGAAAAGCCTTTTAGAATTGGGCGTTCCTGAAACAGAATTACTCTCAAAAGGAGTTTTTTTGATTAATGTTCAAATGGTCGGTATGTTGATCGGTGGATTTGTTTGGGGAATTATTGGCGATAAAATGGGGCGACTTTCGGTGCTTTTTGGCTCAATAATTTTGTATTCATCGGCAACTTTTGCCAATGCTTATGCTCCAAATTTTGAGATATATTTATTGCTCAGATTCTTGGCTGGCGTAGGTTTAGCGGGTGAATTGGGGGCTGCTATTACGCTCGTAACTGAGCAAATGCCACAAAAATATCGAGGTATAGGCCCTGCTATTATTGGTGGAAGCGGAATGCTAGGTGCAATTGTTGGTGCATATATTGGGGGCAATTATTCTTGGCAACTTACTTATCAGTTGGGTGGAGGATTGGGTTTCGCCTTATTAATTTTAAGATTAGGCGTACTAGAATCTGGTTTGTTTAATGCCATAAAAGATAAAACATCCAACAAAGGTAATTTAAGACTTTTGTTCAAAAATAAAGATTATATCATTAAGTATATAAGTATTTGTGTATTAGGTTTTCCTGTTTGGTATGTCAATGGTGTAGTGATGACTTTCACACCCGAAATTGCTAAAGCTTGGGGAATGACCGAAATTCCAGCTGTATCTACAGTTTTTACCTATTATTTTATTGGTCTAACTTTTGGTGATTTAACTGGAGGATTTGTGAGCCAATACTTGAAAAGTCGTAAAAAAGCCATTCGTCTATATTTATCAATGTATGCTGTTGCAGCAGTGGTTTTCTTTACAGTTGGCAATCAATCACTCACACTTTATTATGGAATTTTATTGTTTCTGGGTTTTTGTGTCGGCTATTCTATTGTATTGTTGACACTCGCTGCTGAGCAATATGGAACAAATATAAGAGCTACCGTAACGACGTCCTCGTTGAATATCCTTCGTGCCACTGTTATTCCACAAACCTTGTTATTTGGTTTTTTGAGTCCATATATAGGTATCGTAAATTCGGCAATGGTTGTAGGCGTAGTGGCTATATTGTTGGCCTTTTGGGGTTTGAGCAATTTGGAAGAGACTTTTCATAAGGATTTGAATTTTACGGAGGAGTAGCGTTTTGTCGCCTAACATCTTTCTGACGCTATGGTATCAACGAAGATTTATTCAACTTCTTTACAATAATGAAAACCAAAATATCAAAAAAATAGTTAAATCAAATAAATACAAAAGCACAATATTGTTCTAATTAAATTTTTTTAATAGTTTAAATCAATCGTGGCGACGGCGTGCTGAAGCACCAAACGCAATAATATGAAAAAAATAAGTGTTCTTGTAATTCTTTTTGTATTGGGTCTTTCGTTCAGTACTTTCGCTCAATCAACCGATTTTTTCGCAACTAAATGGGAGATTTCAGTAGCCGGAACGCCTAATGGTGATGTGAAATTTGTAACGAAACTAGAAAGAAAAGATGGTAAATTAACAGGCGAACTTTCGTTACCTGCTGATCCTGCAGCTCCAAAAATTCCAATTTCAAACTTGGAAGAGACAGCTGAGAAAATTGTACTTTATTTTTCAGCACAAGGCTATGATTTATCGCTTGATTTAACAAAAGTTGACAACGATAACTTGAAAGGAACATTGATGAATATGTTTGAGGCAAAAGCCGTAAGGGTGAAAGAATAATAAAGTCCACCATAATCAGCAATCCACAGTCTTAGAGAAAATGCTGATTGTTAGATTTTAAACAAAAAGAGCGTCCATTGCGTCGCTCTTTTTGTTTACTGTGAAATTCAGAAAGAAACTTTCTAAATAAGCTTGGGGTTGTAATAGAAAGCGAATACATTGAATGACAAACATACCCATATCAATTCTTGAACTCGTAACCGTCGTAGATGGGGGAACTTTCAGCACTGCCATTTCCAACACCGTAGAAGTTGCTAAAAATGCTGAATACTTAGGTTATAAGCGTATTTGGATGGCCGAACACCATAATATGGAATATATTGCGAGTTCTGCAACATCGGTTTTGATTGGCCACGTAGCAGGAAAAACCAACAGTATTCGTGTCGGTTCGGGTGGAATAATGTTGCCCAATCATAGTCCATTGGTTATTGCCGAGCAGTTTGGAACTTTAGAATCTATTTACCCAAACCGCATTGATTTGGGTTTAGGTAGGGCTCCAGGTTCTGACCAACTCACGGCAATGGCTTTGCGTAGAAATCAGGAAACTGCTCATAATTTTCCTGAAGATATAAGGCAACTTCAAACTTATTTTAGTGACAATAATCGTGATGCAAAAGTAAGGGCATTTCCAGGTGAGGGATTAGATATTCCGATTTGGATTTTGGGTTCAAGTACCGATAGTGCCTATTTAGCGGCCGAAATGGGGCTTCCTTATGCTTTTGCTTCGCATTTTGCTCCCGCACAATTTCGTGCGGCTATCAAAATTTATCGCAATAACTTTAAGCCTTCTGATATTTTAGAAAAACCTTATGTGATGGCCTGCGTAAATATCCTCGCAGCCGATACCGACGAAGAAGCCAATGAATTATTAAAGAGTTTAATTAGTTTATTTGTTGGAATCATCACTAATAAACGCAAGCCACTTAAACAAGTAGTTAAATTGCCCGAGGTTTATCAAATTCCAGAAGTAAGACAAGCCGTTAATAACATGCTTGCTTGTACTTTTTTTGGAAGTAAAGAAACGCTCAAAAAAAATCTTTCAGTATTTATTGAAGAAACAGAAGTGAATGAGCTAATGATAGCGTCTCATATTTTTGATTTAGATGCCAAACTAAAATCGTTTTCGATTTTGCATGAGGCTTTAAGTGTTAATTGATGATAGATAAAACAATTTTAATCAAAGAGCTGAGTTACTTAAACTTGGCTATCTTTGCTTGTATATCATTGTTTGATTTTCGTAATTTTTGCTTTGAAAAGTGTTAAAGGAAGTGAGCTTTAAGCATTAACTTTGTAAGATTATTTAAAGCCAATTTTTATCAAAATGAACCTCCTAAATCAAAATTTCTCTTTTAGAATAACTTTTCTATTGTTTCTTGTCTGTAATGTTACGATTTTTGCCCAAAAAGCCGATACCCTCAAAAAAGTTGAGCAACTTATAGCGTCAGGCAATATTCAATTCACCAATAATGGCGTATCGCTGTTCCCAAATTTAATGCTTGGTAAACCTGCTGCAATTATTAATTTAATGGTCGGCAAAAAAAATATTTTCTTTGAACCAGAGTTGCGTTGGAGACTCAATGGAGAGCCATGGTCTTATATTTTTTGGCTAAGATACAGACCCAAACGGACCGAATATTTTAGTTGGCATGTTGGGGTTCATCCATCATATGTTTTGCGGTCGAGCCAGATTGTTTTGAATGGAAAAGTCGAAAATCGTTGGGTTTCGCAACGCTATTTTGCGGGTGAATTTGTGCCAGTTTGGCATCAATCTTCTAAATTTTCAATTGGCTTGCATTTACTTGCTTCAAAAGGCTTAGATTCATACGCTATTCAAAAAAGTACGTATATTTAGCTCCAACCTCGTTTTCCTACTATCAAAATTTCAAAAAACAATTATTTAGGTTTCTTTCCGCAGATATTTCATTTGTCGTTAGAGGATAAAAAAGGTGTTTATTATAGCCAAATGCTTAGTTTGAATAGAAAAAAACTACCTGTTTATATATCTACAATATTTACATATAAACTAAAATCAACGATTGCGGGCGATAAGGTGGTTTGGAATATTGGTTTAAATTATCGCTTGTAAACTCGGTTTTTTATGGAAAACAACACTATTTTTGAATCACTCGTAGATTTTTATAATCGAAAATTTGAATGGATTCCCGAAAATCTGAGCAAAGACATTGGGCATGTCAATGTGTTTCGGTTGCCGCATCCAACCAATAAACCAGTGCCGTATCGCCGACGAGATTTCTATAAAGTTACGCTCTGTCGAGGTGGGAGTCGCTTGCATTATGCAGATAAAGTTTTTTCATTCGAGAAGCAAGCACTTGTTTTTTCTAATCCTTTTATTCCGTACAAATGGGAGCATATCGAAAATGAAGTTTCGGGTTTTTATGTGATTTTCAATACTATATTCTTCAATCAATTTGGCAATCTGATTCAGTACGAGATTTTTCAGCCAATGGGTACACACGTTTTTGAATTGGATGATAATCAATTTGAACATCTTTGCGGAATTTATGAAAAAATAGAAACTGAACTCGACTCTGAATACATTCATAAATACGATTCCATCAGAAATCTGATTTATGAATTGATTCATTTTGCCATGAAAACTCGTCCATCGACTCGCATAGAGCAATTACCGATAAATGCTTCGCAACGAATCTATTGGTTGTTTTTAGAATTACTTGAAAGACAGTTTCCTATTGACGAAAATCATATCGAAATTAAACTAAGAACTGCCTCGGATTTTGCTGATCAACTAAATATTCACATCAATCACCTCAATCGTTCGGTAAAAGAAACATGCGGTAAAACAACTACAAATTTAATCGGTGAACGGCTTTTACAAGAAGCTAAAATCATGCTCAAACAAAGTAAATGGAATATATCCGAAATTGCATTTTCTTTAGGTTTTACAGAAGTTACTCATTTCAATAATTTCTTTAAAAAACACCTTGAAATAAGCCCATTGAAATTCAGAAAAGCTTAAAAATATTGTATATTTATTAATTTAAAAATCTAAATTTATCAACAATGAATACTAGAAAACTTGGAAAATATTTTGAGGTTTCGGAAATTGGACTGGGCTGTATGGGAATGAGTTTTGGGTATGGACCAGCCGGTGAAAAATCAGCAATGATAAAAGTGATTCGTGCTGCCTTTGAGCAAGGAATTACATTTTTTGATACTGCCGAAGTTTATGGCCCATATACGAATGAAGAGTTAGTAGGAGAGGCCTTAGCACCATTTAAGAATGAGGTGTTGATTGCTACAAAATTTGGTTTCAATATTGTTGATGGAAAAATGTCGGGTGTAAACTCTCGTCCTGAAAATATCAGAAAAGTGGCGGAAGAATCTTTAAAAAGGCTCAAAATTGAGGTAATTGACTTATTTTACCAACACCGAGTTGACCCAAATATCCCAATTGAAGAGGTTGCAGGAACTGTAAAAGATTTGATTAAAGAAGGTAAAGTAAAACACTTTGGACTTTCAGAAGCTGGGGCGGGCACAATTCGCAAGGCACATGCTGAGCAACCCGTAACAGCTTTACAGTCAGAATATTCGCTTTGGACACGCCAACACGAAACCGAGATTATTCCAACCATCGAAGAGCTTGGAATCGGTTTTGTGCCGTTTAGTCCACTTGGTAAAGGCTTTCTAGCAGGAAAAATAGACGAGTCCACCATGTTTGCCGAAGGCGATATTCGTAATATTTTACCAAGATACACGGAAGAAGCAAGAGAGTCTAACAAAGCTTTGCTTAGAGTTATCGAACGTTTTGCTCAAGAAAAAGAAGCAACTAACGCTCAAATTGCAATAGCATGGATATTGGCTCAAAAACCGTGGATGGTGCCTATTCCAGGGACTACAAAAATACACCGTTTGACCGAAAATAACAGAGCGATAAGTATAACCTTTTCTGATTCGGAATTGGCAGAATTAACATCCGCTTCAGAAGAAGTAAAAGTATTGGGTAAAAGATACCCTGACGCAATGGAGAAATCAACGGGGCTATGATTGATTTTGATTTATTTTAGCCCTGATATTCATTCGGGCGAAATTCCAATTTTTGTTTGCTAATTATTATAGGATTCACTGCTGCTTTATTAAGTGTAATTTCCACACGAATAAATAATGAATACATGATGGAATTATAAAATTGAATAAATATATTTGTTTCTTGAAATTATTCAATCCTAAAAAATGAAAAGAAGAGAAGTCATAAAAAATGTAGCCTTGATGTTGGGTGGGGCATTCTCTGCACCAACACTTATGGCGATGGATAATTGGGAAAATGCTACAAAACCCAATATTAACGGAATTGCTTTTAGCTTAACCGAAACTCAAAAAAGAATTGTCGCCGAAATTGCTGAACTAATTATCCCTAAAACAGATACGCCCGGTGCAAAAGACGTCGGTGTTCCTGCTTTCATCGAAATGATGTTGAAGGATTGCTATAAAACGCCTGAGCATCAGAGTTTTATAGATGGCTTAGATTCGATGGGAAAAGTGAAGTTCTTAGAGCTGAATACAGATGAGAGAAGGGGAGTTTTAAAATTATTGGAACAAGAAACCAAGAAAATCACCAGAAAAACAACGCCATTTTGGAGATTGATAAAAGAACTTACGCTACTGGGTTATTTTACCTCAGAAGCTGGTTTAAAATCCTCTTTTGAATATGTACAAATTCCAGGAAAACTCGAACTAATCAAACTAAAACCTAATCAAAAAGCCTACGCTTATTGATTTACGATTGATGATTTGGTATTTACGAAAGTTAAGCTGAATTGCAAAATAAATTTCGACTAAAGCCTTAGAATTACTTTAAAAAGTACTCGTAAATCTTCAATCAAATCAATCGTAAATTTATTAAGACCTAAATAATTGAAATGCATGAATCTAAATATAAATGCAAATAAAAATAATACATTTGATGCTATCGTAGTCGGCTCAGGAATGTCAGGCGGTTTTGCAGCAAAAGAATTAACTGAAAGAGGTCTAAAAGTATTGATGATTGAGCGTGGTCATGAAATCAAACATATAGAAGATTATGATACCGCCATGAAGGAACCTTGGGACTTTGAGCACCGAGGCAAAACTACTAATCTTTCGGCAGAGGAACGTTGGGCAAATAGTAGATTTTGGGGTCTTGGAAGTGAAGAGGTTGTGAATCATCTAACGAATGACAAAGAAAATCCATATATTGAAAAACGTGCTTTCGACTGGATACGTGCCTATCATACAGGTGGTAAATCAATGCACTGGGGGCGTCAGTCGTATAGATGGGGGAAACATGATTTTGAGGCAAATGCCAAAGAAGGTATTGGTATCGACTGGCCGATTCGATATGAAGATTTAGAGTCATGGTACACGCATGTCGAGAAATTTGTGGGCATAAGTGGGCAGAAAGAAGGCTTAGAGGTTTTGCCAGATGGTCATTTTTTACCAGCTATGCCCTTATTTGCTCCCGAGGCTCATTTCAAAAATAAAATGATGGAAAGATTCAACCGCCCCGTTACCGTCGGTCGAGTAGCGAATCTTACACAACCGCAAGACATTCATACTGCTTTAGGTCGTGCATCTTGCCAATACCGAAGTAAATGTCAAAGAGGTTGTCCTTATGGTGCTTATTATAGTTCATTATCGGGGTCGATTCCAGCCGCTATGAGAACTAATCGCTTGAGTATTTTGCATGATTCGATTGTGGCCGAAATTATCTACGATGAGCAGAAAAAACGAGCTTCTGGTGTGAGAATTATCAATCAAAACACCATGCTAACCGAAGAATATTTTGCTAAAATTATTTTCCTGAATGCAGGTTCTATAAATACCGCAGCCTTGATGCTGAACTCGAAATCAAATCGTTTTCAAAATGGATTTGGTAACGAAAGCGACCAAATAGGTAGAAATCTGATGGACCATCAATTAGGCTCGGGAGCGACAGCCTCAATTGAAGGTTTTGAAGACGATTATGTATATGGTCAACGCCCAAATGCGATGTATATTCCGCGTTTCAGAAACTGGGGGAATGATAAACAAGCCGCATATTTACGAGGTTTTGGGTATCAAGGCGGAGCGAGTCGTGAAGGTTGGAATAGGGGTGTTGGTGCTGATGGTTTCGGGGCTGATTTTAAGCAAGGACTAACTAAACCTGGGGCTTGGGCTATCAGTATTGGCGGTTTTGGCGAAATTTTACCTAATCCTACTAACAGAATTTATCTTGACACTGAGAAAAAAGATAAATGGGGAATCCCGATGATTGTTACTGATGCTGCATTTGTTGAAAATGATTGGGCAATGCGTAAGGATATCATTGCCTCAGCAGTAGAAATGCTTGAAACGGCAGGTTTTAAAAATGTAACACCTTATGACCGTCCAACACACATGGGCTTGGGTATTCACGATATGGGAACCGCCCGCATGGGACGTGACCCTAAAACTTCAGTGCTAAATTCTTTTAATCAAGTACATGATTGCAAAAATGTATTCGTAACCGATGGAGCTGCAATGACATCTGCTTCATGCGTGAATCCATCAATTACATACATGGCACTTACCGCCCGTGCAGCTGATTTCGCTGTGAAGGCATTGAAGAAAAAAGATTTATAAATTGAAAATAAATGCCACGAATGTTTATTGATGCCACTTTGGCGTCTCGATTCGTGGCATTTTTTTAATTCAATCCCAGATATTCGTTAGGCGAAACGCCATATTTATGCTTAAAAAGCCTCGAAAAATGTTGTGGATATTTAAAGCCTAAGTCATAAGCGGCCTCGCTAATCGATTTTATTGTTTCCAAAACTTTATATTTGGCAGCTTCCATTGTTTTTAAATTCTTTTGTCAAATTAATCATAGGCTTCTGTTTATTAGTAAAAGTTGAAGGTTAGATTTCTCAATAAAAAATAAATAAAAAATTCACTTTTTTGAGTAAGCATAAAATAAGAATTTAATTTGGTGAGAAAACTTTCCTTTAATTTTTTTTTGATAATCCTAAGGGCAAAATTTAGAATTTCATTGTGGTCGTAAACCATTTCAGGTATTTCTTTGATGTTACGCCATTCAATAAATTCATCAAACTCACCATTTTGAGGATTTACTTTATTAATTTCCACCATGGCGTAAAAACCAATAGATACAAATCTGCTCGTTCTTCATTCTGCATCTGATTCATTATATAACTGGGTTGGTTCCAGTTTTATTAAATGGCTAAAACTGCTGCCTACTATTCGATTTTCATCGCCAAATATTCAGAACTGCTCAAAATAAATATTCTACAAACCAGTTCTTTCTTTCAAAGTACTGCTTGTAGCTTTTTCTAAGCCTTTATTCCACATGATGTATCCACCTGGCAATGTTCAAGCCTTATTTCCTAATTTAAATTTAGCGATAAGCACTTTTAGCTCCTGTTCTCCACAACCAAATATTACAATGTCAGTGGATAAGTTTGAAATATATTTTTCCATACCAAATTTGTTCATTTTGTTTATACATTTTCTTGAAAATCTTATCCGTTAAAATAGGTTTATAGCTTGGATTTTTAATCTTTAAATTCTTTTTTCTAAAAAATAAAGAAAATAGTTTTAGGTATTATCTTTTTTATAGATAATAGAAAACTATCATTATATTTGGCATTCGATATTTATTTCAAAAAAATAATCATGCAAAAATATATTTTCTCTTTCACCCTCACTTTAGTTATTATCAATGTTTTTGGGCAATTCCAAAAGGATTCGCTTGCCATTGTGCAATTATTAGAAAAAGATGGTGCTACTTGGAGAATGGGTGATGCCAAAGGAAATGCTGAATGCTGGCATATTGGATCAAATTCTCGAAATATGGTTTCCTTTGCTGATGGTCGAAGTTTCGATAGAAATGCTTCGGCTATGCTCAAACCACCTACTGGTTTATTTGGAGGAAGTGGATTTTCAATTCATAGCAACTATAAAATGAGTATTGGAGGTAATACTGCATGGGTAAGCCATGATGAGGTTTCCATTGACTCAAACGGTAAAGAAACGCTCTCACGTGAGGTTAGACTTTTAGAGAAATTTGCAGGAAATTGGAAATTAGTAGGGCAATCAGCTCATTTTTATAATCCGGAGAAACCAAAGTCCGATACCACTAGCTTTATTCAAACGGTAGATATTACCAATGGAAGAATTGAAACGGTTTTGAGTATCAACAAACATTTTGAAGCTCCAAACTGGCACCCGGATAATTATCTCATTTTAAATAGTAAGGGTAAAATATATACTTTAGATTTGGTTTCAAAAAAATTAAAAGAACTTAATACTGGATTTGCAATAGCTTGTAACAATGACCACGGTATTTCTCCAGACAAAAAATGGTTAGCAATAAGTAATACTGATAAATCCGTTCCGTCTCCTACTGGCTTTAAATCAGAAGTATATATACTTCCAATTAGTGGTGGTGAGCCAAGGAAAGTTACAACAGAAGGTTTGTCATACTGGCACGGATGGAGTGCCGATGGGAAAACATTAGCTTACTGTGCGAAACGTAATGATAATTTTGACATTTATACAATTGATGTTAACGGAGGCAAAGAAAAAAGATTGACTACCGCCGAAGGTTTAGACGACGGCCCCGATTATTCTTCTGATGGAAAATATATTTATTTCAATTCTTATCGAACTGGACACATGCAAATTTGGCGGATGTTGGCAGATGGCTCAAATCCAGAACAACTCACAATCGATGAAAATTCTAACTGGTTTGCTCACCCATCACCTGATAATAAATGGATAGTTTATATTTCTTATACCTCTGACGAAAAACAAGCTCATTTATTTGGCAAGCAAGTGAAACTTCGCCTGATGAATACCGAAACTAAAGCAATCAAAGATATTACACCAGTATTTTTTGGTGGACAAGGTACAATAAATGTGCCATCTTGGAGTGCTGATAGTAAAAAACTTGCCTTTGTTAGCTACTCTGTAAAATAATCAATTCAACCTAAAAAACTTTTATGAAAAAAGATAATTTAAATACAAGAAGAAAATTTTTACAACAAATTGGTGCAAGTAGTCTAATAGCTTCTTCATCTCCCTTCGCTTCTTTGGCTGCTCAAGCGAAGGCAGAAGAACGCATTTTACATTACGAAAAGAATATTTCGGCTAACGACAAAGTAAGAATTGGCGTTATCGGGTTTGGTGTTCAAGGGCATTTTGATTTGGAAACTGCTCTCAAAGTTCCTGGTGTTGAATTAGCCGGAATCTGTGATTTATACTCTGGTAGAATCGAAAATGCCAAAGAAAAATACGGTAAAGACCTATTCACAACAACAAATTATAAAGACATTTTGGACAGAGCCGATATAGATGCTGTGCTTATTTGTACCACCGATGTTTGGCATGCTCGCATTACCTTAGACGCTTTGGCAAAAGGGAAACATGTATATTGTGAAAAACCTATGGTTTATAAAATAAGCGAAGGCTACCCTGTCATTGCAGCGGCTAAAAAATCGGGTAAAGTTTTGCAAGTAGGTAGCCAACGAGTCAGTAGTATTGGTTATGCAAAAGCCAAAGAGCTTTTGGCGGCTGGCGAAATTGGTAAACTCAATATGGTAAATGCAGTTTATGACCGCCAAAGTTCGATTGGTTCTTGGGAATATACAATTCCTAAAGATGCTGATGCTTTCACAACAAACTGGGATAAGTTTATAGAGGCTACTGAAAAAATGACTTTTGATGCCAAAAAATTTTTTTGGTGGAGAGCATTCAAAGAGGTCGGTACGGGTGTGGCGGGAGATTTATTTATCCATTTATTGAGTGGTTCTCATTTTATTACAAACTCAAAAGGGCCTGAAAGTATTTACAGCACAGGTCAGCTTAGTTTTTGGAAAGACGGCCGTAATTTACCAGATGTGATGTCGGGGGTAATGCAATATCCTGATAGCCCAGAACACGCCGCTTATCAATTGACCTTACAAGTGAATTTTATAAGCGGAACTGGTGGTCAAGAGATCATACGTTTGGTAGGCTCAGAAGGAATTATTGATGTTATAGGCAATAATATCACCGTCAAACATAGCTTAATGCCCGAAGCCCCAGCCTTTGGTGGTTACGATTCGCTGTTTACTTTTTCCAAAAGTATGCAAGAAGAAATGAAAAAAGATTATGATGCAAAATGGACGGCAGAACAAAAAAAACGAAAAACCAAAGAAGATGTTGTCTTTAAAGTTCCTGCAGGTTATAGCGACCATTTAGACCACTTTACCAACTTCTTCGATGCCATCCGCACAGGTAAACAAGTAGTAGAGGATGCAGAATTTGGTTTTAGAGCTGCTGCCCCAGCGTTGGCATGTAATGAGAGTTATTTAAAGAAAAAAATTATTCATTGGGACCCAATAAATCTAAAATTGAAGTAAACTGTTTTGCTTGATTATCCTTTGAATTTCCTAAATCGTCGAATTGAAATAAGTTTATCTCAAAAAAGTTTCTTTTAAAATATTAATTAGTAATTTTCCTAATCAGTTTCAAAAATAAATTAATCGGGTTGAGCCCACAAATATTAATTATGAAAAACAGTTTATTCTCCAAGATTTTGATAGTGTTTATACTGCTATCTGTAAATCTGAGCACATTTGCTCAAAAAAAATGGGGTGGTATGACCCTTTATACGGTAAGAAATGAAATGGGCAAAGACCCAAAAGCCACACTTAAAGAGGTGGCCGATTTGGGCTATAAATACATAGAGGCGGTTGACTATAAAGATGGCAAGTTTTATGGAATGACTCCAGATGAGTTTAAGTCTTACACCAAAAGTTTAGGTCTAAAACCTATTTCAGTACACATGGGTAGCATGACGCTCGACAACGCTGATAAGCTTGTTGCTGATGTAAAATCCGCAGGTTTTAAATATTTTATAGCCCCAGTTCCTCCAATGGGAATGTTTAAATTTGACCCAAAAACAAGAAAATTAGGTATGGAAGGGACCATGGAAAGATTGGCTGAAATTCTGAATACAGTAGCTAAAAAAGCAAATGCGGCAGGTTTAGAATTTCTTTACCATAACCATGACTTTGAGTTTCAACCAAATAAAGACGGTGTGATCCCGATAGATTATTTATTAGAAAAATTAGACCCTAAATATGTAAATTTTCAAATGGATTTATACTGGGTAACGAAGGCTGGTGTTGACCCAGTGGCTTACTTCCAAAGGTACCCAGGTCGTTTCAAAATATGGCATGTAAAAGATATGGACAAGGAAGGCCGTTTTGCACCAGTAGGCAACGGGACTATTGATTTTGCTCGAATTCTTAAAAACAAAAAACTCTCTGGCATGAAATATTATATTGTGGAGCAGGACCAGGTTTTTGATGGTATGAAACCTTTGGAAGCTATCAAAATAAGCAAAGAAGGCTTAATTAAGTTTGGATTTAAATAAAACTTATTTATTGAAAAAAAATATTAAAAGCAGAGTTCAATCAATGGACTCTGTTTTTTTGTGATAAAAGCTCTAATTCAACCCTCGAAATTCATATGGTGAAACTCCAACTTTTTGCTTAAAAAGCCTCGTAAAATGCTGCGGATATTTGAAGCCTAACTCATAAGCCACCTCGCTAATTGATTTAGATGTGTCCATAATCTTCTCTTTGGCAGCTTCCAGTAATTGTAGATGAATAAATTCTAATGCTGTTTTCCCAGTTTCCTTTTTTATCAAATCACCAAAATAATTGGCCGAAAGGTGCAATTCATCTGCAAAATAAGCAACAGTAGGCAAGCCAAAACTTTGAGGTTTCTCAGATAGAAAATAGGTATTCAATAAGTCCTCAAATTTTTCTAAAATACCTTTGTGAGCGACATCACGAGTGATAAATTGTCGGTCGTAGAATCGTTGGCAATAATCCAAAAACAACTCTATATTGCTGGCTATGAGCTTTTTACTGTGTTTGTCGATGGGTTGTTTTAGCTCAAATTCTATTTTGGTAAAAATATCCAAAATTAGTTGCCGCTCATCGTCCGAGAGGTGCAACGCTTCATGGGTTTGATAATCAAAAAACTTGTATTGACCAATCATTTTGCCCAGATGCGTGCCAATCAAAAAATCGGGGTGGAAAAGTAAGCCAAAGCCCATAGGTTGATACACCACTTTGGGATTTTCAAAGCTTACAAACTGACCAGGAGCATAAAATACCAATGTACCAGCCTGATAATCATAGTAATGACGGCCATATCTCATATCGCCGCAGACAACATCTTTTAAAATAACACTAAATAAGCCATAATTAAATCTTATAGAATCTACATCGCCCCAATCTCTTGGATTTGCTTTTGAATAATCAATCACAGTAACCAACGGATGTAGTGTTTTGTGATTATTGGCAGTGTTGAATTCACTTACGCTATTTATGTTTATTACCCTTTCCATATTTGTTTCTGTTGAAATCTTTCCAAAATTAAGAGTTTTGAAACAGCAATTTTCAACTCGAATCTACAATCAGTAAAAATGGTAGAAATATCAGTAATTTTTATACTAATACAAGCTTAAATTAGGTTGAACTTTGTAATCACTAATTCTCAATATTTAAAAAATTTAATCTGACATGAAAAAAAATAGTTTTGGCTTTGCCTTTATCTTCCTGCTTTTTGTCGTTTCATCACATGCTCAACTTGTAAAAACAAACGCAGGAATTGTAAAAGGAGCTACCGAAGGCGACGTTACGATTTTCAAAGGAATACCTTATGCTGCACCACCCGTTGGTGAATTTCGTTGGCGACCTCCACAACCCGTAAAACCTTGGACAGGAGAGCGTGATGCCACTACTTTTTGTAAAGATTGCGGGCAAGCAGGTTGGGGACAAGGCGGAAGACAAAAAATAGCTCCCAATGCGTCAGAAGATTGTCTTGCTTTGAATATATGGAAACCTGCCAATGCCCAAAAAGGAGCAAAACTACCCGTAATAGTTTGGATTCACGGAGGTGGATTTACTGGCGGAAGTGGCTCAACTCCTCAAAACTTTGGACATGAATTTACCAAACAAGGGGTTATTTTGGTTAATATCAATTATCGTTTGGGACGTTTAGGCTTCTTTGCTCACCCTGCTTTAAACAAAGAATTTCCGAACGAACCCAAAGGAAACTATGGTTATATGGACCAAATTTCAGCTTTGCAATGGATTCAAAAAAATATTGCAGCCTTCGGAGGCGACCCTAAAAACGTTACTATTTTTGGTTTCTCGGCAGGTGGTGTTTCTGTACACTCATTATTGACGATTCCAGCAGCCAAGGGGCTTTTCCATAAATTAATTAGTGAGTCGGGTGGTGGCAGAGACGGTGTGCTTACAGGAAGGCCAATAGGCAAGGAAAATGCTGATGTTTTTTATACAGTTTCTGCCGAAACCATCGGTATGAACTTTGCCAAAAGTAAGGGCATAGAAGGAACTGATGCCGATGCTCTGGCAAAATTGAGAGCATTAAAAGTGGAAGATATTGTTGATGGTGGACAAGAAACCGATGGCCCAAATGGCCCACGTACCTATTCAGGCCCAATACTCGACGGAAAATTAGTAGTAGAAACAGCCGAAAGTGCTTACTTGGCTGGCAGACAACCCAAAATGCCTTTAATGATTGGTAATTGTAGTGCCGAAATTGGCGGTGCATTTGTGAGTAATGCCAAAACAAAAGAAGAATTATTTGCTTCTTTTGGAGATTTAGAAGCCGAAGCAAAAGCCGCTTATGACCCAGATGGCAGCAAAACTTTTAATGAAGTAGTCACTAAATTCAATACCGACTGGGTTTGGGGAGAACCTGCTCGCATGACCGCCAGAACATTTTTGTCAAAAGCCGCACCTACTTATATGTATCAGTTTGGATATGTGTCTGAGGCAGGCAGACAACGCTCGCCTTATGGTGCTGGTCATGGCTCAGAGGTTTCGTTTGTATTCAATACACTCGATGCTCCACGTTTTGGTCCTCCTTCTAAGCCAACTGAGTCAGAATATGAATTAGCTAAAAAAATGAATACCTATTGGGCAAATTTTGCGAAAACAGGAAATCCAAATGGTGCTGGTTTGCCTAATTGGCCGATTTACAACAACCAAAATCAAGATATGCTTGATTTAGAGCTTGACGGCAAAATAGTAGCTAAACCCGACCCTCGCAAGGCAAGATTTGATGTAGTTGAAAAAGCATTTAAGAATAGAGGTAAGATTCAATCACGAGGTATTTAATAAGTTGTATCATATAAAATCAGATTAATTCAAAATGAAACGCATAATTTCTTTATTATCAATCAGCTTATTGATTATTCAATTTTCTTTTGCTCAATCAACAAAAGAAGAGCAGGAAGTCATGCAATTATCAAAAGATAAATGGCAATGGATGGCCGATAAAAACGTAGATAAGCTCAAAGATTTATTTGATGCCAAAGCCAAATTTGTTCACATGAGTGGTACTTGGAAAACCGACGAAGAACTCGAAATTATTAAAACAGGTAGCATTTGGTACAAAGAAGCAAAAGTTCACGATACAGCCATAGAAGTTTCAGGAAATACAGCTATCGTTTGGAATAGAATTACACTCATAGCTATGGTAAGAGGTACAGAAGCAAAAACCGAGTTTACTGTGACCGAGGTATATCAAAAACAAAAGAAAGCATGGAAAATGCTCGCTTTGACATTTAGTAGCGTGCGAGATACACATCAGATTAAGAAATGATAATTTACCATTAATGCACGAATTGAATTTCATTTTTATTCGTGCATTAGTGGCAAAAGGACAGTGATTTAAACAAAATATACAATGAAAAAATCAATTTTAGGAATCGTAGCATTTATTTTAATTTCAATGAATACAATAGCTCAAAACACAGTCGAGGAAATCAAAACTCTTTCAAAAGATAAATGGCAATGGATGGCTGATAAAGATGTAGATAAACTGGGCAAATTATTTGATAGTCAAGCCATGTTTGTACACATGGGTGGCTCATGGGGTAAAGAACGTGAATTAGAAATTATTAAATCTGGCTTTATTCACTACAAAAAAGCCGATATTCATGAAGTGCTCAAGCCAATTATCATCGAAAATACTGTTATTCTTCTTAATAGAATTACACTTTTGGCAGTAGTTGGAAGTAACGAAGTTTCAAATCCTTTTATGGTAACAGAAGTATATGTTAAAGTTGGCAATGAATGGAAAATGGGCTCTCTTTCGTTTTCAAAGTTGATGGGGCCTAATTGATTCTTTATGATGTTTTCAATTTCATAAAAAAAACTCATAATAATTATCTTAAAATAAAAAAGGATGATGAAAGTGACAAAAAAACATATTTTTGAAGTCTTTTTGATTTCGACTTTATCAATAATTGTTGTTTTGATTGGTTCATGGACCACCTTCAACGATGAAGACAACGGTTGGGGCATATACAAAGGTGATGAAAAAAGCACAAGCTATTCAAAGTTCGACCAAATCAACCTTTCAAATGTTTCTACATTACAAAACGCTTGGACTTTTCAGATGAATGATGTTCCACAAGGTGGTTCACCAATGAGTAGTCAAAGCAACCCCATCATAGTTGATGGTATAATGTATGCCAATTCTGGTAAACAATGGGTGTATGCCATCAATGCACAAACAGGAAAGCAGATTTGGGCTTTCAATGCTTTGGCTGAAGGCGAACCCACCGCCGCAAGTAGAGGCGTAACGTATTGGGCAAATGGTGAAGATAAAAGAATTATCTATTCGGCTGGAAATTATCTGTTGACAATCAATGCCAAAACAGGCAAACTCATTACCTCATTTGGTCAAAAAGGAAAAGTTAATCTCAATGTAGGGGTAAGAGATGACCCAAGCAAAATATCAGTAACCCTCACCACGCCAGGCAGTATCTTTAAAGACCTCATCATCATTGGCTCTCGTTTGCCCGATTTTTATGGTGCTGCACCAGGTTATATCAGAGCCTATAATTGTAAAACTGGAAAATTGGTCTGGACTTTTCATACCATCCCTCATCCTGGTGAAAAAGGCTTCGAAAGCTGGCCCAAAGATTCCTATAAATATGCGGGTGGTGTAAATTGCTGGGCAGGAATGAGTATAGACATAAAAAGAGGAATGGTGTTTTTGGCATTGGGTTCGCCTACCTTTGACTATTACGGTGCCGACCGAATCGGGGCAAATCTTTTTGGAAATTGTGTTTTAGCCTTAGATGCAGCTACGGGCAAGTATAAATGGCATTTTCAGACGGTTCATCATGACCTTTGGGATTATGATTTACCCTGTCCACCCAATTTGGTTACTATCAAAAAAGATGGAAAAGATGTTGATGCAGTTGCTCAAGCTACCAAACACGGATTTATTTTTGTTTTAGACCGTGTTACAGGTAAGCCACTTTTTCCAGTAGAAGAGCGTAAAGTGCCAGCTTCTAACCTTCCTGGCGAGGTTGCCTATCCTACGCAACCTTTTCCAACCAAACCAAAGGCTTTTGTAAAGCAGTTTATGACTGAGGAAGACCTTACCAATTATTCACCAGAAAACCATGAGGCTATTTTGCAGAAGTTTCGGTCAGTGCGATACGAAGGCTTATTTACTCCCCCTGACTTGAAAGGAACGCTTTCTTTGCCCGCAACAAGAGGTGGTATAAACTGGGGCGGGGCGGCATTTGACCCAAATACCAATTATCTGTATTTGCGTGGACACAACTTACCCGAAATTCAGACGATTGTGGATGCCAACAAAACCTTTCAAGCACGCAATAATTCAACTTTTGAAAGAGGTAGAGTAACTTATTTGAAACATTGTGCATCTTGCCACGGCACTGAAAGGAAAGGAATTCCACCTACATTTCCGTCTTTGATAGGTCTAAAAGATAAAAAACCAGAAAAGGAAATGCTAAAGAAAATACAGAATGGTGCTGGGTCAATGCCAGGATTTAAAGGGGTATTATCTCCTGCCGAAGAAAATGCTATAATTGCCTTTATATACGAAAAGCAAAATTCAGGAATTGAAACTCCTCAAGCCACAAAAACTGGTCAAAATCCCGAAAGATACATGAACACCACCGCTTATGCCACATGGAGTGACCCAAGCGGAAATCCCGCCATGAAAGACCCTTGGGCAACTTTAAGTGCCTTGAATCTTTCTACTGGTGAATACGAATGGCAAATACCTATCGGAAATGATGAAAAACTTCAAGAAAAAAATGGACCTCCCACAGGACTTTTGGCTCGTTCTGGACCAATGGTTACGGCTGGTGGATTGGTATTTATTAGCGGAGCGGCAGATAAGAAACTGTGGGCTTTTGATAAAAAAACGGGGAAATTGGTTTGGGAAACCACACTTCCTGGTGTAAATAATGCCAATGTTTGTTCTTATATGGTAAAAGGTAAACAATACGTAGCGTTGTCAGTAGGTGGTACTAAGGAAAATCCATCAGGTTCGATAATGGCTTTTGCCTTACCAAATTAGAGCTTGAATTACTTTAAAAGTAGGCCTTCAATTGAATAAAATGTATTAAAAAATATCGATAATGGAAATATTACAGTTCAGAAAAATAAACTTCTTAAAAGCAGTAGTTGGGTTGCTATCATTCTTTAGTCTTCTCCTTTGTTTTTCAAGTAGTTATGGCCAGTCTAAATCAAAATCGAAGCCTATCGTAATTCAAGAACAAGGTAGTTTTGCCGTCGGTGGAACGGTTATCAAAAATGAAGGTACTTTTGACCCTATAAAACGTACTCCCGAAGGACAAACTTTTCATGGCGACCATGCCTATATCAATTATCAGATTCCAGTCAAAGCCCGAAAATATCCATTGGTGTTTTGGCATGGTATCGGACAGTTTTCTAAAACATGGGAAACCACTCCCGACGGAAGAGAGGGTTTCAATAATATATTTCTGAGAAGAGGTTTTGGCGTTTATCTAATCGACCAACCTCGTCGTGGCAATGCCAGCAGAAGTACAGTACCTGCAACCATCAACCCAACTCCAGATGAACAAATGTGGTTTGGCACATTCAGAGTAGGTATAGGTTATGATTATTTTCCAGGTGTTCAATTTGCCAAAGACGAAGAAACACTGAACCAGTATTTCCGCCAGATGGTACCCAATATTGGCGGTTTTGATACCGAGGTAATCACCAATGCAACCTCTAAACTGTTTGATAAAATAGGTGAAGGTGTTTTGGTAAGTCATTCACATTCAGGCGGATTTGGATGGGCTACGGCTGTAAAAAACAATAAGATAAAAGCAATTGCCTCTTACGAACCAGGCAGTGGATTCCTTTTTCCAGAAGGTGAAGTGCCATCACCTGTTGAAAGCTCTTCGGGGCCAGTTGCAGCAATCGGTATTTCAAAAGCCGATTTTATGAAACTAACGAAGATTCCGATTATCATTTACTATGGAGATTTCATTCCCGAAAAATATGATGCTTCAAACCCTGGTGCAGATGGTTGGAGAGCAAGAATGGAAATGGCCAGAAAATGGAGAGATACAGTGAACAAATATGGCGGTGATGTAACGGTTGTTCACTTACCCGAAATTGGAATTAAAGGCAACACCCACTTTCCTTTCTCTGACCTAAATAATGTTGTAATTGCTGATTTGCTTTCTAAATGGCTGAAAGAGAAAGGCTTGGATTAATTTTTTTGAAATTTTCTAAAATATTTAATTTCTAAATAAATGAAGTCAAATCAAGAATTTAGTTGCCATAATTTTTTAGCCAAAGCTTTTTCAGCGACTAATTTTACTTTGTATATTTTTCTTATTTTCAGTTTTTTAATCCCTTTGACGTCTTCATGTCAATCGAAGAAGTCAGACAAAAAAATACTCATTGTATATTTATCTCGAACTAAAAATACAAAAGTGTTGGCTGAGATAATCCATGATAAAGTAGGCGGTAAATTGGTTGAATTAGAATTACAAAACCCATATCCTGAAAATTATAAAGCCACTGTAAAGCAGGTAAGTGAAGAGTTAGAAAAAGGTTTTTTGCCACCATTAAAAACTAAAATCGAAGAAATTGAACAGTATGATGTGATTTTCTTAGGTTTTCCAACTTGGGCTATGCAATTGCCACCACCAGTGCAGTCATTTTTGCATCAAAATAATTTTAAAGGCAAAACCATAATGCCTTTTAATACCAACGCTGGCTATGGACTTGGCTCAACAATAGAAACCATCAAGAAATTATGCCCTATTGCTCAAATTCGAGAACCTTTTTCTATGATTGGAGGAAAAGAAACAGATGGTATTTTTTTAACAATTAAAGGAGAAAAAGAAAAAGAAACTGAGAAAAAAGTAAGTGTGTGGTTAAAGGAACAGAAATTACAGTAGATGTTTTAATCAAGTAATGCAGTTCTATTAACTTTTAAGAGTTTTTATGGTTTTATTGACAATATTTAGGTATTTTTAGTATATGAAAACACAAAGTCGCCGTTCATTTCTAAAAGCATCTGCTCTATCAGGGGGGGGCTTTATGCTGGGTATTAGTTTTTTGTCAAATTTCAAATCCTTCGGAAGTGAACCAATTACCAATTTACCCCTAAATTTCAACGAACTCAATGGTTTTGTAAAAATTACAGCTGATAATATCATCAAAATCATGTCGCCCAATCCCGAAGGCGGACAAGGAGTAAAAACCTCTATGCCGATGATTGTGGCAGAAGAATTAGACGTTGATTTCTCTAAAATTGTAATCGAACAAGCAGATTTAGATACCAAACATTTTACCCGACAGTTTATTGGCGGTAGTCAAGCAATTCATCAAGGTTGGATGCCGCTCAGAACCGCTGGGGCAACTGCTCGCCAAATGCTTCGTGAAGCAGCAGCAAAAACTTGGAATGTTCCAGTAGAAGAAATTACTACTGAATTAGGTGTTTTGCATCATAAAAATTCTGGAAAATCAGCTAAATATGGCGAAATGGCAACTGCTGCTGCCCAAATTCCTGTACCAAAAGATGTAAAACTGAAAAACGTTAAGGATTTCAAAATCATAGGAAAAAGTAAGCGAAATGTTGATTTAGAAAAAATTGTATCGGGCAAACCACTCTTTGGTATAGACACCAAAGTAGATGGCATGTTGACAGCCATGATTGTGCATCCGCCCGCTTTTGGATTAAAATTCAAGGCGATTCAAAACGATGTTGAAATCAAAAAAATGAAAGGCATAAAGGATATTTTTTCAATAAAAATCTTTAATGATGATTACGAAAAAACATTTTTTGATACCACCACTTTCAACGAGGTAGTGACAATCGTGGGCAACAGTACGTGGGAAGTAATGCAAGCCAAAAAAGCCTTGAAGATTGATTGGCAACCCATTGAAAGCTATACACAAAACCGCAATATGTTGGGTCGGAAAGTAGTGGAGAAAATCCCAGCTGGCTTAGAAGATTCGAACGAACACAAAGCTAAATTGGCCGAGCGAATGACCCAACCAGCCACCGTTCGTCGCAAAGATGGCGATGTAGAATCGGCTTTCAAAAATGCCGCAAAAGTCATCGAAAGTACCTATAATGCCCCCTATTTGGCTCATAATTGCATGGAACCCATGAATTTCTTTGCTAACGTTACAGCAGAAAAAGCCGAACTTTCAGGGCCACTTCAAAAACCCGAATTTACCGAACAAGCTCTTTCTGCTCGTTTGGGAATGCCATTAGAGAAAATCGACATCAAAATGACTCGTTTGGGTGGCGGATACGGTCGTCGTTCTTATGCACATTGGCTAATTGAAGCTGCATTGATTTCTCAAAAAGTAAAAGCACCAGTTAAACTCATTTATACCCGTGAAGACGATATGACTTCGGGCATTTATCGCTCTACTTATTCGGCCTATTTTCGGGCGGCACTCGATGCAAACAATAACCTCATCGCATTCCATGTAAAAACGGGTGGTACGCCTGAGTCACCACTATATCCCAACCGTTTTCCTGCGGGTACAGTCGATAATTATTTAGCCGAAGACTTCACGATTGATTCAAATATTACAGTAGGTTCATACCGAGCTCCACGTTCCAATTTTATGGCTGCCGCCGAGCAATCTTTTATAGATGAAGTGGCCGAAGCCGCAGGCAAAGACCCCATTGATTTTCGTTTAGAATTGCTCAATCGTGCCAAGGAAAAACCAGTAGGTAAAAACAACGAATATGAGCCAGAACGTTTTTCAAAAGTCTTAGAATTGGTCAAAGAAAAATCAAATTGGGAAAACCTGAAAAAGAGCAAAAAATTAGGTTTTTCAGCTTATTTCTGTCACGATTCCTACGCAGCTCATGTACTTGATTTAGAAATGAAAGACGGTTCTCCTGTTATCAATAAAGTTTGGTGTGCCATTGATTGTGGTATTGTTATTAATCCAAACGCTGCCAAAAATATGGCAGAAGGAGGCATTGTCGATGCTGTTGGAGCTGCTATGTACGGTAAAATGAGTTTTACAAAAGGTGTTCCAGATGCCAATAATTTTCATAATTATCGCATGATTCGCCACAACGAAGCACCAAAACAAATCGAAGTACATTTTGTGGAAAATGAAATAAAGCCAACAGGTATGGGCGAACCTGCCTATCCGCCTGTGTATGCAGCGTTAGCAAATGCACTTTATAGAGCAGTGGGTAAGAGGTTATACCAACAACCCTTCATTGAAAACTTGTAGTATTTAAACTAAAAATACTTTTTCTATACGTACTATTCAATTTCTAAATAAAATTAAAATGGCAAAATATTCTCTAAAAATTAATGGGAAAACTCAACAAGTAGATGTTGACCCATCAACGCCCATACTTTGGGTTCTTCGTGACCACCTCAATGTGCCAGGCACTAAATTTGGCTGTGGCATGGCCATGTGTGGAGCTTGTACGGTACATCTCGATGGAAACGCTGTCCGTTCGTGCAGCTTACCAGTTTCAGCAATTGGTAAAGGAGCTATCACGACTATCGAAGGAATTTCGGCTGATGCTTCTCACCCAGTGCAGAAGGCATGGCTTGAACACGATGTGGCTCAATGCGGCTACTGTCAAGGTGGACAAATAATGTCGGCAGTAGCTTTACTCAAAAGTAATCCAAAGCCGACCGATGAAGATATTGACAATGCAATGAGTGGCAATATTTGCCGTTGTGGAACGTATTTGAGAATCAAGGAAGCAATCAAAACGGCGGCCAAAACATCAAACGCTAAATAAGAAAAAGACTATGAAAAATATAAAATCACAAAGTAGAAGAGATTTTTTAAGGTCTTCAGCCCTCGCAGGAGGGGGTTTGATGCTAAGTTTTAATTGGTTTTCGGAAGCAAAAGCCGCTGAGAAAGTGGCTTCTCTGAATCTTCCCGAACAATGGTCTGAATTGACTGCATATATCAAAATTACACCTGATAATGTTATTAAAATTCTTTGTCCAAACCCAGAGTTTGGTCAAAATGTAATGACTTCATTGCCCATGATGGCGGCCGAAGAACTCGACTGCGATTGGAAAAATGTGGTAGTAGAAATGAGTACGCACGATAACGTAAAATACGGCCCTCAATTTACTGGTGGAAGCAATTCGATAAGAATGTACTGGAAACCTTTGAGAAATGCAGGAGCGGCAGCTCGAAAAATGTTGATTGAAGCGGCGGCTCAAACTTGGGGTGTTCCTGCAAGCGAAATCACAACAGAAGCAGGTGTTTTGTCTCATTCAAGTGGAAAATCGGCAAAATTTGGCGAAATGGCTTCAAAAGCCGCTAATGTTGCCGTTCCGAAAGATGTGAAGTTGAAAGCTCCAAAAGATTTTTCTATTGTTAGAAATTCAAAGAAAAATACCGAAGGCGTAAAAGTTGTTACTGGAAAGCCACTTTTTGGAATAGATTATCGAGTGGATGGGATGTTAATTGCTATGATTCAGCATCCACCTGCATTTGGTATGAAACTCAAATCTTTTGATGCCACGGCCGCAAAAAAAATGGCTGGAATCAAAGATGTTTTTAGTTTTAAACTCTATGATGATGGTTTTGAGCAAGGCGGTTTCGACACTCGCACGCACAACGAAATGATTGCCATAGTTGGTAATTCTACTTGGGAAGTAATGAACGCCCGCAAGAAACTAAGTATTCAGTGGGAGGCCGCTGGCGATGTAAAAGAAACCATGATGGGACGAGGTGGAAAAACTGAAAAAATAGTACCAGGAAGATTAGAAACTACGGCAAAGCAATTTGAAATGATGGCTGAATTTGATAAAAGGCTGGCCAAAGAATTAAGAAAAGACGGAGACCCAGAAACGGCTTTCAAAAATGCTACACAGATTATTGAACGTACCTATAATGCTCCATTTTTGGCACATAATACAATGGAGCCAATGAATTTCTTTGCTGATGTGCAAGATGATAAAGCCTTGGTGGTTGGGCCCTTGCAAGCACCAGGTTGGATGGAGCCATCCCTAATGAAATTATTGAATCTCCCTTCTGATAAAATCGAGATTCAAATGACTCGCATGGGTGGAGGATTTGGTCGCAGAGCTTATGGGTCATATGTATATGAAGCGGCTCGTATTTCTCAAAAACTCAAAGCTCCAGTAAAATTGATTTATACCCGTGAAGACGATATGACTTACGGAATTTATCGTCCGATGTACACTGCTACTTATCGTGCTGCTTTGGATGCCAATAAAAATCTAATTGGTTTTCAGGTAACAGGTGGCGGAATTCCCGAAAACCCTATTCATGCCAATCGTTTTCCAGCAGGTGCGGTTGATAATTATTTGGCCGACGGCTGGGAAATTCCTTCAAATATTACAATTGGTGCATTTAGAGCCCCACGTTCAAACTTTAATGCAGCTGCCGAACAATCGTTTTTGGATGAGGTTGCCGAAGCAATGGGAAAAGACCCAATCGCTTTCCGCATTGATTTATTGAAAAAAGCCAAAGAAAATCCAGTAGGCAAAAACAATGATTACGATGCAAGCCGTTATATTGGTGTTTTAGAATTATTGAAAGAAAAATCAGGTTGGGGAAAGCCAGAAAATGCAGGCAAAAAACGAGGTGTAGCGGCTTATTTCTGCCATAACTCGTATGCTGGTCACGTAGTGGATATGGTTATGCGTGATGGACAACCTTATGTGGAAGAAGTAACAAGTGTCGTTGACTGTGGCGTAGTAGTAAACCCCGATGCCGCCCGAAACATGGTACAAGGTGCGGTGGTTGATGGAATTGGACAGTCGTTTTATGGAGCTTTGACGCATAAAGATGGCGTTCCTGAACAAAATAATTTTCATAATTATCGCATGATTCGCCATAATGAAGCTCCTAAAAAGATAGATGTACATTTTGTAGAAAACGACATTGACCCTACAGGACTTGGCGAGCCGCCATTTCCACCAGTATTTGGTGCAGTAGCAAATGCTTTGTTTAAAACTACGGGTAAACGCTATTATAATCAGCCATTTATGTCTGAGCAGGCTAAGTCATAAGTACAGAAAAAGTAATTATATATTGATTAGCTAAATGAGATTCTTTCTTTTAGCTAATCATTTTTTTTGTTCGAATTACGAATCTTCGAATAGGCAATCTTGCAGAGGGATATTTTAGAATAGAAAGTATGATAAAACAATAAAAAGAAGTCGAAGGCTGAAATTGAAGACTTCGACTTCTGTAAACATTATTTGTTTTGCTCAATTATCTGCCGAAGTTGTTCAACCTCAAGCTCAGAAGGCATAGTGAGCGGAGGGCGAACATCACCCGCATTTTTACCTATTAATTTTGCTCCTGCTTTGATTAAACTTACTGCATAGCCATTTTTCTTGCCACGTAATCTGACCAAAGGAATATAAAATTTCTGTGTGATTTCGTTAACGATTGCCTTATCTCCAGCACGTAAAGCTTTGTAAAATTTATTAGCTAATTCTGGCACAAAATTGAACGCCGCCGAAGAATAAGTATTTACGCCTATTGACAAATATGCCTCTGCAATAATTTCAGCCGTCGGAACTCCTCCAATATACGAAAGTCGTTTTCCGACTGTTTTGATGATATCGTTCAAATCCTGCATATTGCCCGTTCCATCTTTCAATCCAATAAAGTTTGGACAAGTATCGGTCAGTTTTTTGATGTATTCTGCCGATAAAATGCCATTACCACGATTATAATAAATGACTGGTAATGAGGTGTTTTGCATAATGGCTTTGGCATATTCATACACCCCATCTTGCGGACACTCGGTCAAATAAGGAGGAAAAAGCAAAATGGCGTGAATACCCGCCTTTTCAGCGATATTGGTAAACGTTTTTGCTTCTGCAACACTTCTGCCCGCACTCGCAATAACTGGCACTCGCTCGGCTACAACTTTAACCGAGATATTTACAATTTGCTCATATTCTGCTACTGATAGTGAAAAAAACTCACCCGTTCCACCTGCCACAAAAACGGATGAAACATCGTGGCTCACAAACCATTCTATTCGCTCGGCAAATGTTTCGGCATTGAATTCTCCATTTTTGTCAAAATCAGTAATTGGAAATGAAAGAAGCCCGTCTTCGAGCGATGATTTTATTTTTGATAGTTCCATATTTTTAATTCTATATTTTTTTTTGAGGAATTTGTTACTGGTATTATTATTTCTTATTTGTAAAGTATTTACAAATAGCCAGTTTTCCAGTAATCAATAGCTGACCTACCATCTCGTTGCTTTAAATTTCCAATCTGGTTGTACTTTCTGCATTTCTATTTCGTCGTTTCGTTTGGTTAGACCGCATTTTTTGTAATTTTCGTGGAGTTTTGCTAAAGCTACTCGGTCGAGTTCAACGCCTAAACCTGGGCCTGTTGGAACAGCGACTGCTCCATCTTCAAATTTCATTCGTCCGCCAACAATAATTTCATCAGATTGCCATGGATAATGCGTATCTAATGCATATTTGAAGTTAGGAATGGCTGCACCCAAATGCACCATTGCTGCTAACGAAATTCCCAAATGAGAATTAGAATGCATCGACAAATCACGACCTAAAGTTTGACAAATAGCTGCTAATTTCATAGAATCCTGCAAGCCACCCCAAAAATGGTGGTCAGATAAAATAATGTCCTCTGCACCTAAAGAATAACTTCGTGGAATATCTGCAAATGAGGTTGTACACATATTGGTTGCCAATGGAGTTTTTAACGATTTTCTTACAGCAGCCATATTTTCTTGTCCACGACATGGGTCTTCCAAATATTCAATGATGCCTTCCATTTCTTTGCCATATTTTATTGAGGTTTCAACAGTCCAAAGTGCATTTGGGTCGATTCTTAACGGTGTATTTTTTCCAAAAGCTTTGTGTAAGGCAAAAATCGCATCCACTTCTTGGCGTGGTTCAAAAACACCACCTTTTAGCTTAATCGACTGAAAACCAAATGCTTTGCACATGGCTTTTGCCTGTGCAACAATCTCTGCCGGATTCAATGCACTTGCTTGTCGAGCAGCATCCCAACCTGTAGCATTGGGGTCTGTTCGGAATTCCAGTTCGCCACCCGCACCTTCATATTTATAAAAAAGATACGCCGAAAATGGCACGCTGTCACGGCGTTTTCCGCCCAATAAATCAACTACTGGACGATTGACGATTTTACCAACAATGTCCAAACAAGCTACCTCAATCGAACTAAAAATATGCACCAAAGTTCGTTGGTCCCACGGAGTATCACCTCTTTTGATGGTATCTTCTGAATCAAAGTTCGCCGATAAAATATCTCTGATTTTATTTAAATGAAATGGGTCTTGTCCAATAATAAATTGACGACTTTTTTCGAGGGCTTTATCTATTTCGATATTACCTGGTATTTCACTCACACCACTAATACCGTCATCGGTTATGAGTTCTACAACAGTACGCAAAGCATAAGGAGCGTGAAGCCCAGCAGCATTGAGTAATGGAGGGTCAACAACCGCAATGGGAGTAATGTGGAATTCTTTGATTTTTGGAAATTTCATTGTTTTTAGATTTCTAAATATGTAAAATTTATATTTATATTTTGTGAATTAACTAATAAACTAGTCAACAAATAACTAATACTCTATAACTAAATTACGTCAATGGCCCAGGATTAAAAAGCACCAAATCATTATAAAGCCCCAGTTTATCAGTGGCTACTTTTTTGTTTCCGCTGGCAATTTCGAGAATTAGATGGAACAATTCCCAACCCATTTCTTCGATAGTTTTTTGTCCGAAAGCGACTGGGCCAGCATCAAAATCTATTAAATCATGCCAACGATTAGCCAATTTTGTGTTTGAACTTACTTTTATAACAGGAACCATGTTTAGTCCATAAGGCGTACCACGACCTGTAATGAATACGTGCATATTCATCCCAGCCGCCAATTGGAGTGTTCCACAAACAAAATCACTTGCGGGGGTTGCCACAAAATTTAATCCTTTTTTAAGAATTTTTTCCCCTGGTGAAATTACATCTACAATCGGACTTGTACCAGACTTTACAATCGAACCAAGGGCTTTTTCTACAATATTGCTTAATCCGCCGCCTTTATTTCCGGGGGTTGTGTTGGCACTTCTATCGGCATTTCCTTGATTTAGATAATTATCGTACCAAGCCATTTCGTCTTTGAGTTTTTGAGCAACTTCTTCACTTTCACAACGAGGAACAAGCAAATGTACTGCATCACGTACTTCGGTAACTTCGGAGAAAAACACCGTCCCACCTGCTTTCACAATCAAATCAGCCGCAAAACCAGAAACTGGATTTCCTGTTAAACCAGAAAAAGCATCGCTTCCTCCGCATTGCATTCCTACAACTAAATCAGCCACTGAGCAAGTTTCTCTTTTTCGTTGATTAAGTTTTTTGAGATGCCTTTCGGCCATTTCCATAATACCATCAACCATTTCGTAGAAACCTTCGAAAGATTCATCTTGGAGGTATAAAATAGAAGATTGGCTACTGCTTATTGAAAATTGGTTATAAGCATCTGGAAGTAATCTCTCTGGTCTTAATTTTTCACAACCCAACCCAATAATCATTATTTCTCCACCAAAATTTGGGTTTTGGGCAATGTGTTTAATTGTACGAATCGGTATAATGGCCGCAGGTGCATCTATCGCAATTCCACATCCATAACTATGATTAAAAGCTACCACTTCATCCACATTTGGGTAAAGTGGTAGTAACTCTTTCCTGATTTTATTTTCAATAAAATTTGTGATTCCAGCTACACATTGAACACTGGTGGTAATACCGAGAAGATTTTTTGTGCCTACGCTTCCATCGAGATTTCGATAGCCTTTAAAAGTGTAACCCTCAAGAGGTTTGGGAGTTGAAAATTCACTTTTTAAATAAGGGATTTCCTCCAAATTAGGTGGTTGAGGTAAGCTGATATTACTTTCATTTATCCAACTTCCTTTTTCGATTATTTTATTCGCAAAACCAATGGTTTGTCCATAACGAATCACAGCATCGCCCACATTTAAAGTTTGTAAACAAACTTTATGCCCCATCGGAATATCTACTTCCAGTACAATTCCAGTCAATACAATTGCACCTCGTTTTAGTCCTGCGGGATTGGCTACGATGGCTACGTTGTCGTTTGGGTTTGTTTTTATGACTATATTTTTAATCATCTAAATGTTTATTGTTTACTGGTGGATTGGCAACTGGTAAACTTTTTTTTATTATTAACTTTTTTCCAATGAAAGGTTAATTGTCCATTAAAAACTAATGGTTACTAAGAAAATAACCAACCAGCCACCAAAAAAACAAATAATTAGTTTTCCAATCAAAATTTAACAATTAAACCATTGGAAAAACCCAAGCGGCTATCATTGTCAAAATCACTCCAGCTAAGCCCATTAAACTTTGCATTGGGGCAATTGTTTTAAGTGCTTCTTGCTCAGTAAGGTTTGAAGTTTTACACATAATCCAAAAACCTGCGTCGTTCATCCACGGGATTAGTTTTGCTCCACTTCCGATTGCCAAACACAGATATACTGGATGAAAACCTAAGTTCGCATTTTGTGCCATTCCTGCCAAAATTCCAGAAGCAGTAATCAAGGCAACCGTTGCCGAGCCTTGTGCAGTGCGAACAACCATTGTAATAAAAAATGCTAATGGAATCAATGCCATTTGGTAATCTTTTGTTAAATCGGCAATGCGAGTACTGATACCCGTTTGCTGTAACATTCCGCCAAATGCACCACCTGCGGCTGTAATTAGAATGATTCCGCCTCCACTCATTAGTGCAGTCTGTACGAATGCAGTTAGCTTATCTTTAGTAGTTTTTTTCTGATTTGATAATACTAACAGTGCAAAAATTGCACCCATCAACAAAGCAATATTTTTATCCCCAAAGAAAAGAATAACATCAATTAAATGATTTATTAATGAAAAATCGGTTAAAGGCTCTTTGGTTTTTACGAAAGCTTCAAAAGCTGAACGAATACAAATAGTCACTAATGGAAAAACCGCAGGAAGCAAAGCCCAAGCTAAAGAAGGTAAATCCTTATCATTTTTTTCGGCAATGGCTTTGATATCTTCTAAACGAGCATCTGGCGAATCACGTAGGGGAATATCAAATTTTTTGTTTAGGTAAACCGCTATCAGATAGCCGATAGAGATGGTACAAAGTCCAAGAAGCGAACCGCAAACCATCATAAGTCCAATCGGCACGTTCATAGCACTTACCAAATACAATGGGCCAGGCGAAGGTGGAACGTAGGAATTTGCCATCACGGCCCCAGCAATTACAGAAAGTGCAAGTAGCAAATAATTTTTCTTTAATCGCATTCCCATTGCTTTTGCCAATGGCATCATCAAGAAAATAACGGTATCTACAAAAACAGGAATCGTAAGAAAAAAACTACTCAAAATAAAACCGATAGGAGCATTTTTTTCACCCGTAATTTTGAGCATCGCTCTGATAATTTTTTCGGCAGCACCACTATCAAGCATTGCTTTGCCAATGATTGCCGCCATGGCAATCAAAATGCCAATTTTTGCACACGTATTCCCAAATTCTATTCCTATGCGTTCGCCAATACTCTTGTGGGCTTGCTTGTAAGCATCAATTGCTGTTGCTCCTTTTGATAAATAAAATTGCTCAACAAATTCGACAGGTGTAAGCAGTGATACAACTAAAGCTGCCAACAATAAAGCTAAGAAAGGATGCAGTTTGAAGCCAATGATACCGCCAATAACTATAACAACGCCAATGAGAAGAATTAAAATAGGGTCTGACATGTGTAAGATACTAAAGTTTTAGAAAATATGGCTTAAAGATTAAACAAAAGTATATAATCTAAGTCCTATTATCTATTGATATAATGCTAAAAAATAATACTTTTTGGGCGAATTATAAAAAATAAATTGATTATTTTTAACCTCAGAATCCAGTTATTTGAAAGGCCTTAAACAGGTAAGAGTAATAAACAGTGTATAAAAACTTATAAATTAGTTTGTTTTTTGCTTTATAAATTCCAGTTTCAAATAAAATCCACCAAAATGATAGATTAAAATAATTGAAAGTTAAAGCATGAGATAACAGAGCAAAAAAGCAGGCTCCACAATCTTTTGATTATCAGAGGCGAAGTGGTAACATCGCAAAAATAAAACAAGGTTTCCTAATCTGACTAGAAAACCAGTGTATTCAACTTAACTTGAAACTGTCAATACTATGAAAGAAACATACAAAAATGTCCATTGAACGATTTTATACTACCACTTAACGATAATTATATTATTTTAAATCATTGATTATTAGTTTAGAAAAAAAATCTAAAATCAACTAATTTAAATAGAAAAATTATTAAACTTCCTAATGTTCAATTAAATAAAACCTTGAACGCCTAAAAATTTATTTCTACCCAACTTTTTAGTAAACTGATGACGTTTTTTAACTGACATACTTTTAGTTATAACTATACCCAAAATTTAAAGTAAAGATTGTACATAAATTACTTTTTTTTTAAAAACAGTATTTTATAAATGCTACATTCAAGTCACAAATACACACATTAAGAATCTAATGATAAGTCAAGCTAAAACAAAAAATTGATAAAGTTATATCCAATATCACCGAATCATCCATTAATAAATAAATTTTTAATATTTACCTATACAGTTAGTCGCCTTTAAAAATAAATTTTTGATAAAATGAAAAATTCTTTTAGCCTTTCAAAGTTCATCCATTGTACTTTAATTATGCTCATAATTGCTTGTTTTGATGTTTCAGGTCAGCAAGCTAAGAAAATTTCACTCCAAGGTTTCTTAAAAGATGCCAATGGAAAAGCTGTAGCCGATGGCAGCCAGGACATAATATTTAAACTTTATACCCAAGAATCAGGAGGCACAGCCGCCTGGACAGAAAGTCAGACGCTAAATATATTTGGTGGCGTATATAGCACACATCTTGGTAAAACTTTAACGCTCGAAAACCTTAATTGGGGAGCCAGTACCTATTTTGTTGGCGTAACCGTACAAGGCACAGAGCTTACTCCACGCACTGAGCTTACTTTTGCCCCTTATTCACTTGGGTCTCCCAAAGCACAAGAAGTTGTTTGTTCGGGTGCTGTTGGTGATGTTAAATATTCAATCTTGAATCCTACACAATTTGCAGCAGTTAACGGGAATTGTTGGGTGCCGATGGATGGGGGAAGCATGGTTGGTTCTAAATTAGCTGGAATTATTGGTAGAAGCAATGTGCCTGATGGTGGTGGGTTATTTATTAGAGCTCAAGAGACTGAAACTTCAACTAATGATCCTGACAGAACTAAAAGCTCTACGATTGCAACGGTACAAGGAGATGATAATAAAAGCCATAACCATAGCTATTCTGCATCTGTATCTGTCTCTGGTTATACAACTTCCGCTGGTGAACATAACCATACTTACACAGATAACTACTTTGTTGCAACTAATAAAAGTCAAACTGGTGCTGCGGCAAACAGCATAGGATATGGTGCAGGCCAAACGCTCACAACCGCTGACGCTGGTTCTCACCAACATTATGTAAGCCTTTCAGGTTCTGCGAGTGGTACAACAAGTGATACCGGATCCACCGAGACTCGCCCTAAAAACATGAATTTTTATGTATATATCAGAATTAATTGACGAAATAAGAAAATTGAGTTAATGTTAAAACAAATTCTTATGAAAAGTATATACAAAAAAATTGTAATCTTTTGGATTACGCTGGCATTTTATGTACCCAGTTTTGCCCAAACCGATACACTGTGCAACCCAAACGAAAAGATTAAAATATATGGTGAATTGTACTTCAATTACGGTTCATCAGTAAATGCATACTCGGCATACAATCGCTCGACGATAATTGCAGGTCAGCCTTTGGCATCAACTCAAAATATGCTTTCACAAAGCTTTCAGGCAGGCTTTGGAGTATATAGCCCATGGTATTTACCCCCACAGCCACCAATTTTGATAGCCACGCAGGGTGATTTCAAAGACCGCATCAAAATCTCTTGGAATGTAAACCCACTTTCACCGGCGGCTACTGGCTTTGTTATCTACCGTGATGGCTCATTCATTGCTGATTTGGGCGAAGATGTAAGAGATTTCCTTGATTTCAATACGCAAGCGGGCGAATTTTATGAATATAGCATTGTAGCCAAAAACGTATTCGGTGCTGGCAGCCTAAGCAAGGCCGTAGGTTTCGTCAATCCCAATGGTGTGGTGAGTGGAAAAGTCGAAACCAATTCGGGTAATCCTGTGCCCGGCGTGGAAGTACGCCTCACGCCACTTACGGGTAGCTCTATGGTGTTTGATGGTGTAGATGACGAACTCTGTATTTCTTATGATAGAGAGTTCCCGACCGAAAAATTTACCGTTTCGGCTTATGTGAAAATTGGGACTGGTAACAACGAATCAGGTATCATTGACTGGGGAAGCACTTTAAAAAAGAACTGGTGGATAACAACAAGCAATAGTTCCGAAGGAAAAGGTTATGTTTTTCATATCGGTAACGGTACAGGTAGTGATAGCTTAAAGTACATTATTCCAAACCTTATTACCAATCCTGAGCGATCAAACGAATGGCATCAGATTACAATGGTTTATAATGGTACGGCAATATCAATAATGGTTGATGGTGAGTTTGTAGGCACAAAGCCTGCCACTATTTCACCTACAAAAAACTACATGAATATCGGAAGTAAAATAGGTTCAGGGGGTTTTTTTAATGGAAAAATTGATGATGTTAGGATTTACAATCGTCCATTAACTCAAACAGAAGTAAATTCAACTAAAAACCGATCGGTATCAAAAACAGAATCGGGCTTGATTTCCTACTGGAAAATGGATGAAGGAGTAGGGGAAAAAGTATTCGATAACACCACAATACCGACCAATGCCAATATATATGGTGGAGCAAAATTCTCATCCGATAAACCAGAGGTTTATAGTGCGGGTATCAGTGATGTAAGTGGCTATTATATAATTGATGGTATCAATTATAGCACTACCGAAAGTTTCAGGGCTATTCCAATGAAAAGTTTTGAATTTAACTCGGCAGTTGAATTCAATGCCGCCGATAAATCTTATGGTAATCTAACCAACTATGATATACCTGATACATCTACTGTAGAAGTTCTATTTCATCCTTTCGACCTTAAATCTCGTCAAACCGTTATATCAAAAGGAACTTTATATGAACTCTACGTTGATAATGGTAAATTATACCTTAACCTAAATGGAAATTTAAGTGATTTGGGAGCTATCAAAGCCAAATATTATCATTTAGCCGTAGCAATGGACAATACAGCGGGAACAGCTAAGATTTATTTGGAAGGAGAATTGGCAAAAACTGTTTCGTTTACTGGAGCCTCAAATTGGGCTGTGGGAAATCCGTGGTTATTGGCCACAAACTCAACCGATGCCTCAACAGGAAAATTTTATACTGGTTTAATTGACGAGGTAGCTATTTACAAAACAGCATTGCCTCAAAGCGAAATCCAAAGGCACTTTGTAATAGGGATTCCGCAGGATTCTACAACAGCTTTGTTGTACAGTTATTTTGATTTGAATGAAGGTTCTGATACTAAAGTGTATGACTATGCATCAACTAATTGGGGGGCAAGTACACCAAGAGAAGGTATATTGACAAAAGCTAATTGGAGTACAAACGCTCGTCGAAAAGAAAGCAACCCACACGAGTTTGAACCGAATATAAGAGTAGTAAACATTAATACAAGTAATACTGCAGTTGGTAGTGTAGATTTTAGAGACGTATCAACTGTAAATATGTCAGGAAACGTTCGATTTAGCAATACTTTTTGTTTTGCTGATTCAATTGATATTTATGTAAATGACCAAATAAATTTTCCACCCATTCGAACCGATAAGGACGGAAAATGGTCGGTAGATTTTGAGCCAGGCAGAACAGTAAAATTATCAGCAAGATATAAAGACCACAAGTTTTCACCAGGATTCTTTGAAATAAGAAAATTGCAGACACCAAAGGCTGGTATTGTATTTTTAGATAATACCAAACGTACAATCAGTGGTCAAGTCGCGGGTAATGATAAATGTAGAAAGTCTATCATACCACAGGGTTCAAGAGTGATTGTAAAAGTAGCCACTTTAGATGGCTGTTTTGAACGGACAGAAACAATTAGTAATCCAGATGGTAAATTTATTTTTAGAGATTTACCTGCACGTGCCTTTATAGTGAGTGTGATAGAGCACTCAAATTCTGTGATTTACAATTATTTTCAAAATAAAGGCGGTATCAAAGTTGATTTAAGAGATGTAACAGCAGCTACAACTGATTTTATTTATATTGCTCCACCAGTTGTTGAAATCGAAGGAATTGCAGCCAATAATTGTAGCCTAAAAACAGTTGGACAGGGCGTAAATAGTAAAGTAAAAATCAAAGTATTTGAGCAATATGATGGTGGAAAATGTTATGTTGACGGTGCAAAAATTTACATTGATGACCCATCAACGGGGACAACGACTGATACAACTCTCGCAACAGGTGTTTTCACTTATGAATACAAGTTTATTCCAAAGAATGTAAATATCATAGCACCATACGAAACAACCCTTACGGTAACAGGCGATGTCAATTCAGCTACGGATATAGAAACAACAAAATTCGTTGTTTTAGGAGCAAGACCTCGTGCCGGAACATTTACATCTTCATCTCCCGAAATGCCAAAGTTTGTGCTTAGAGACCCCCCAGGCGATGCCAGTTATGCAGTACTTGAAAAGGGTTCTACTTATTGTACGTCAACATCTATTATAAAAACAAAAGAAAATACCCAAGACGCAGAAGCAATCATTTCTATTGGGGGAACTACATCAATAGGGGTTGGGTTAGCCATCGAATCTACAAATAAGGTATCAATTAGAGCAGCGGGAGGTGGCAATCAAAGCTGGGTAAATAATACAACCCAACAAACCTGTATTACTACAAATAAAGTAATATCTACTTCTTCAGGTGATGTGGTTGTTGGTAGTAAAGCTGGTGGAGATGTCTATGTGGGTACTTCAGAAAATGTAATTTATGGAGGAGCAGACATCCTTAATATCGATTTAGATAGTTGTAAATTAAAGTTAAGTACAAAAATCACCATCAACGATATTCGATTAAAGGGCGATTTTTATTACAGCGAAAAGTTTGTGAAAGAAGACGTAATACCATCTCTTTTGTTGCTAGCCTCGCAACCAATCAGTGTTAACCCTAAGAGAAAGCAAGACTCTATTGCTGCTACGCTCTGGAAAAAATATATAGCCGAAAATGCTGCGGATAAAGGTGATTTAGTATAAACAATATCATTTGATGCAGGGGCAATTTATGAAGAAATATTCCAAACCGAAGAAACCACAGAAACAACGAGTACTTTTAACGACGGTGGATATGTTTCGGCTGGAATAAGTACTGAACTTAACTTTTTAGGTGGTTTTGAGGGGGGCTTTACATTTACTCATAAGATTAATAAAGAAAAAACTGATTTTAATTCGGATGTGGCCAACACTGTTATTACTTACCATTTAGAAGACAATGATTCAGGAGATAATTTCTTGATAAATATTCATAAAGGAAAAAAATGGCAAGAAGGTTATATTTTTGATTTAAAGGCGGGTGAAAGTATGTGCCCATGGGAAGAAGGTACACGACAACGCTCCTCACCAGAATTAATAAGCATTGATGGAAACACTAAAGTAAATGTACCAGCAAATACGGCTGCGGTTTATCAATTACAATTAGGAAATAGCAGTCCAACCAATCAGGCCATGAATTATGACCTTTCGTTAGACACTGGCACTAATCCTGATGGAGCAATCGTAAAAGTACTTGGACAACCTCTTACTTATCCTATAAGATACAGAATTGACCCTGGTCAGAGCCAAATCGTGACGCTTACTATTGATAAAGGGCCTGTAAAATATAATTATAATGATATAACCATTCTATTTGAGTCTACTTGCGAAGTCGATCTTGCCGATGCAAGAGGAGGAGATGCTTTTGTTGAGAATTATTTTTCAAAGAAAATCAAATTAGCTGCTTCGTTTATAGAGCCTTGTAGTAAAGTCGATATTAGTTCTCCATTACAAGACTTCGTAATTACTCCCGCATCAGGTAATAAATTAAGTATTACACTAAACGAATACGATAAAAGTGATGTTGACTTAAAACTTATACGCCTACAGTATCGCTCTATCGGAGGAGATGGTTCCTGGATAAACATCAACGAGACGCTAAAGGCAAACTTAGGAGATATATTCACAATAAAAGAATGGGATTCCTCACTTTTGAAAGATGGGCCGTATGAAATTCGAGCCGTAGCTGAATGTTTCAATCCTACTTTAGTTTCAGGTATCTCAACGGTTATCAAAGGAGAAGTTGCACGAACTCCTCCAATAGTTGTAGGCGTACCAGAGCCAGGCGATGGCACTTGGGACCCAGGTGATGAAATCTCGATAACTTTCAATGAGCCAATCAATTGTGATAAAATCGTGCAGGCTGATATAACAGCCAATAATACCATCGGTTTATACGATGCCACTACCAACGCTCTCGTTGATGCAAGCATCACCTGTGTCGGAAACAAAATCGTGATTGTACCAAACATCAACCCAGTATTTTATGAGAACCGTACATTTAGAGTCATAGTAAGCGGCAAAGATTATGACGATGCCATGTTGGTCCAAAACCCTAATCATCAGAGGGCGGCCATCAGAGATAAAGCAGGAAATATGATTGAAAAAACCATAAAATGGGAGTTTGCAGTCAATCAAAATAACCTTGAATGGATAGGTACTGATATAATCGAAACCAACGAAGTATTGAAGCCATTCTCAGTAAAACGCCAAGTGCGTAACCGTGGTGGCAGTATAGCTAGTTTTCGTATGGAAAATGTACCTTCATGGTTGACAATAACACCTTCGACGGGTACATTAAATCCAGGTCAGACAGCTGATATATTGATTACATTCCAGCAAGACCTCTTGATTGGTGATTACGCGGAAACATTTAATTTGGTTGGTTCGAAAGGAAAAGAGCCTATGAGCATCGACTACCGTGTGCGTTGTCCGCAACCAAACTACATGGTTGATAATCCTTCTCAATTTGAGAGTTCGATGAATATTGTTGCCCGATTAAGCATTTTTAATAAGTTTTCAGTTGACCCATCTGACGTGGTGGTCGCAAAGATTAATGGACAAATCAGGGGCGTTGGAAAAGTTGCCTACTACCGAAACATCCCTGCTGCAGATCCAACTATTGATGGTCTTACTGGCAAACCAAAAGATGAAAGCAACCGTTGGTTAGTGTTTATGACAGTCTTTGGTGATGATGCTGATAACGATAAACCTCTTGAATTCCATGTATGGGATGGTGATAAATGTAATGAATATGTTGAAGTAATCAACAGAATCAATTTTCAAACGGGAAATTTAGTGGGTAGCCCGATTGCTCCTGATGTTATTCAAGTAATCAATGTCGTCAAGAAATGTATTCCATTAAATAGGGGTTGGAACTGGGTATCATTTAACCTTGATTTACCCGAAGGAAATACCGTATCAAATGTACTCGCATCACTAGTAAACAAACCGGGCACAATGATTAAAAGTGAAGATTTCAGTGCGAAATATTATGGTAGTCCACTCAATGGTTGGAGAGGAGGTTTGATAAACATTACGCCGCAAAAACGCTATATGATAAATGTTTCTCAGAAAGACACCATTTGTATAAAAGGTAGTCCGTATCTGACCGATGAATTTCCGATTACGTTTTCTCCAGGCTGGAACTGGGTAGGTTATGTACCTTCAACGGGTATGACGGTTACTCAGGCGTTCCAAGGCTTAACTCCTCTTAATGGTGATATTATCAAAAGCCAAACCCTATTTGCCCAGTATGTAGCAGGTATTGGTTGGATTGGTAACTTGAGTTTCTTAGAACCTCTCAAAGGGTATCTATTGAAAATCAGCAATTCTGGTACATTGGTCTATCCGACAGGTACGACAAACAAACCTATAAAAGAAATTAGTCCAACGGCTTTAGCGGTACAAGCAGCCCAAGAAGCTCCAATGACTTTTGATTTCACGAAGTATCAACTCACCATGAACCTAATTGGTAAAGTAAATGGATTGACGATTGATGCTGATGACGAATTAAGAGCATATATTAATGGGCAATTGGTTGGGGTAAATAAATCTATTGCCTACTCAAAAGAGAGATTATTTTTCCAAACAATCTATTTTGAAGATGAATCGAATATCAACTTTAAATTATACAAAGCTGATAGAAAGAAGGAATATACCCTCAATAGAATGATTCCGTTTAAATCAGAAACATTGGCGGGCTTAGTTGAAGCTCCGATTATATTTGACTTAGAATCTGCTAATTTGTTGCCGATTACGATTGATATCAAAGACCAATCAATCTGGCAACCATTTAAGATTTTTCCAACGGTTTCGATTCCAACCTCGGTTAGCGGACAGTCAACAGCTTGTGGTTCATTTACATTCAATAGTGTTATACCAATTAGTACAGAAAACAAACCTGTGTGTGTGTCGCAAACAGGTTTTGAAGGAAACATGACTGGTGTAATGAAAATCAACTACAACGAGCGTTCGACCTTTGTTTCAAGCAATGACGTACTTTCATTTGTCAACCCAGCAACAAATCTAACAGTTGGTTGTGCCTCGTTTGATAGTCAATCGAGTGTCTTCAACATAACTGTAAAAGGAGGTGTTACTTCAACCGAAACACCGATTGATGTGAAATATTACTCAAATGCAATGAAAAAGACTTTTGTGGTGAAATCGGGTATAACCTACAAAAACAATAAAGAATTGGGTGATTATATTATACCAGCACCTTTAGATATTTCGCCTTTATCAATCACAAACAATAATGGCGTCATTACGGCGGTTTTGCGTGATACTTCGTGGACTGGTAAATACTGTGTAGATGTTTTTGCCTTAAACTGTCCAAACTTTGGCGATGGTCAAACTACCTTCTGTTTTCAACGATTGAAACAAGGTGCTTGTCTTGATGTAGTTGTGCGAAACGTTACTGAAGGTAATAATGATGTCGTAAAAGCAGTTTCTATTTCATCTAAAGTTATTGTTAACTCAGGTATTCGTCTCGAATACAAAGGTGGCAATAGGATTGAGCTGAAACCGGGCTTTGAAACAAAATCGGGAACAGTTTTCACAGGAAAAATAGAAGGTTGTAGTAATTAAAACTCAAAAACAGAGAGAAATGTCGTTTAGTTAAGGAATTTTATGCACTTTTTTAGGAAATTCAAGACTTTAGCTAAACGACATTGTTGTGGGGTAAAAAAATGTTTTTATTCCACTTCTTTTCTCAGGAGGGCGAATATTTTAAAAAATATTTTATAGCCATGCCGAAGTATTCTCTCTACAAAATCGCAATCATGAAAAATAAATATCTACTCTATATTTTGCTATTTTTAAATAGCGTAATTATTGCCAAAGCCCAATTGAGTTGTGTGAGTACTCCTTCAGTGAGTGTAAGCATAACTGGCTTATGTGCAGGAAAAAGTGAATTACTCACAGCCACACCTACCAGCGGCGGTTCAACGCCATTTTATACTTGGAAATTGAATAATGTTATTCTCCCCATTTTCAATAATATAACTACCGATGCAGGTTTAGCTGATAACACTATCAATGAGGTTTTTGTGGTAGGTAACAATATCTATGTTGCTACAGCGAGCGGACTCAGTATATCAACAAATGCGGGCAGCACCTTCAGTATTAAAACAACTACTGCCAACGGCCTGGGAAATAACACCGTTAATGGTCTTTTTGTTACTAATACTAAAATATACGCTGCTACCGCTGGAGGTCTGAGTATTTCTGCTGATATTAGCGGAAATACTTTTACTAATAAAAAGACCACGAATGGTTTGGGGAGCAATATTGTCAATGATGTTTTTGTTGATGGAGATAACGTCTATGCCGCTACCAATTCTGGTCTAAGTATTTCAACTGATGGTGGGGTCAGCTTTACCAATAAAACAATTGGCATAGTTCGTGGTATATTTGTTGATGGAAATAATATTTATGCAGCCACCTCTACTGGATTAAATATTTCGACCGATGCTGGTGCAAACTTCACTCTCAAAAATACCACGAACGGTTTAGTAAATAACATTGTAAATGATGTTTATAAAGTTGGGAGTAGAATTTTTATTGCTACTTCGGGCGGGCTAAGCATTTCCTCAGATAATGGTAGTACTTTTATCAATAAGACTACAACTAATGGTTTGACAGATAACAACGTTTCAAGTGTTTTTGCAATTGGTAGTTTTGTTTATGCCTCCACTGTCAATGGTTTGAGTTTATCGAATGATAATGCAAATACTTTCTTTATCAATAAAAACACAAATGATGGCTTAGGAACGAATACGATAAATTATACTTTTGCCTTAGGAAATAATATTTATGCCGCCACCACTGGTGGTTTGGCTATTGCTACTATTAATGCTTTGCAGGTGAATAATGCTGTAGCACCTGATGTTTATACTGTAACAATGCTGCCTTCTACCGCCAACTGCCCATCGACTACTGCAACAGTTCCTATCTATCGTTTACCGATTCCAAGTATTGTCACAAACTCGCCTGTTTGTACGGCAATGCCTTTGAACTTACAAGCCTCTAACGAAAGAGTTAATATAGGAAATACTTATAGTTGGTCGGGCCCAAATGCATATACCTCAACGAATCAAGATTTATCATTTTCGGCAACGACCGTAGCATTATCTGGTACTTATAGTGTAACCATTACTGATGCAAATGGGTGTACAGCTACAACTTCTGTTCCTGTAACAGTTAATCCATTACCGACGCCTACTATTGGAAGTAATAGCCCTATTTGTTCTGGTTTCTCACTCAATCTTACATCAACAAATACAAGAATTACGACCGGAAATACTTTTGCTTGGACGGGACCTAACTCATACACTTCAAGTAATCAAAGCCCATCCATAACGAATGGGAACACCACAATGTCGGGTACTTACAGCGTATCTATCACTGACGCTAATGGATGTACGGCAACCGCTACGACTGCGGTAATTGTAAATCCGTTACCAATACCGAGTGTTTCCAGTAATTCACCAATTTGTACTGCATTTACGCTAAATCTAACTGCCAACAATACAGGCAATGCAGTTGGAAATTCTTACGCTTGGACAGGTCCAAATTCTTATACCTCAACCAACCAAAACCCAAGTTTCCCAAATGCAACAGTATCTTTATCAGGTACTTACAGCGTATCTATCACTGACGCTAATGGATGTACGGCAACCGCTACGACTGCGGTAATTGTAAATCCGTTACCAATACCGAGTGTTTCCAATAATTCACCAATTTGCACAGCATTTACGCTAAATCTAACTGCCAACAATACAGGCAATGCAGTTGGAAATTCTTACGCTTGGACAGGTCCAAATTCTTATACCTCAACCAACCAAAACCCAAGTTTCCCAAATGCAACAGTGTCTTTATCAGG
>Ga0247831_1001460_pt1 | contig 43950 bp, 44 predicted proteins | sample LaCruzMarch2015__9_FD_192406 | JGI IMG/M metagenome (GOLD analysis project Ga0247831, IMG submission 192406) | Freshwater microbial communities from meromictic Lake La Cruz, Castile-La Mancha, Spain - LaCruzMarch2015_1m | ecosystem: Environmental > Aquatic > Freshwater > Lake | place: Spain...
GGTTTTAGCCGAGCCCGTTTGGTTTTAGCCGAGCCCGTTTGGTTTTAGCCGAGCCCGTTTGGTTTTAGCCGAGCCCGTTTGGTTTTAGCCGAGCCCGTTTGGTTTTAGCCGAGATTGACGCGTCCCGTCCCGTCGCCAAACGTTACGCCTTCGATTCCAACATGCTCTAGCATGGTGGAGAACAGATTGTTCAAAGGTGTATTGATCGGGAATTCGAGCAGTCGGCCCGTTTCAACTTGATTGCCACCTTTGCCAGCGAGAATGATGGGCAGATCATGATGGTCATGTCGATTTCCGTCGGAGATGCATCCACCGTAGACAATCAGCGATTGATCGAGCAAGGATCCGTTGGCATCCTTTGTTTCCTTCATCTTTTTCAGGAAGTAGCAAAATTGCTCGGAGTAGTACTTGTCGATTTTCGCGATCTTGTCGACGTTTTCTTGCTTGTTCTCGTGGTGCGATAGCTGATGGTGGCCGTCTTTCACTTCAATCATTGGGAACGCTCGGTTGCTTCCTTCGTTGGCGAGCATGAACGTGGCAAGTCGCGTGGTGTCCGTTTGGAACGCCAGAACCATCATGTCGTACATCAGTCGAATATGTTCTGTCGGGTCACTTGGTTTTTCCGAAGGCTCTTTTGTACCTTCTGGCAATGCAATCTCCCTGGTGAAGCGATTGATGCGTTGCTCGACCTCCCGAACGCTGTTGAAGTACTCTTCTAATTTTTGTTTGTCTTCGGCGCCGGCAATGCGTTCCAAGTGGGATCGCTGGTCGGCTACAAAATCAAGGATATGCGACTGCATTTGACGCAATCGCGAATCCTGGCCGCCGGTGCCGAAAAGCCGTTGGAACGCGCGAAGCGGGTTTACTTCTTTGGCGGTTGGAAGGGAATCGGATCTCCAGGAGATGTTATTCGAATAGGCGCACGCGTAGCCCGAATCGCAGGAGCCTGCATCGCGACCTTCTTCCGTGCCGAGTTCGATGGAAGCCAATCGAGTGGTTCGACCATACGAATCGGCAGCAATCTGATCGACGCTTCGCCCTGCTTTAATCTTGGATCCCGCCGTCTTGTAAGGATGTGCACCTGTCAAAAACGCTGCTGCCGAACGAGCATGATCTCCAGGTCCGTCCCCAAGCGACTGAGCATTCACTTGCGCTAAGCCACGGAGGACATTGAAGTCGGATTTGCAGTCGGCGAGTGGTTCCAAGCTGGGAGAAAGTTGCCAGTCCAAGCCTTTGCCTTTGGGTAGCCAACGTTCTGCATTCGTTCCATTGGGGAAAAACACCCATGCAAGTCGAACGGGCGACACCGCCCCTGGTTCAGCGGCTCGCGACAAGGGCGTTTGCATTAAATTTAAGCTGGGCAATGCAAGCGAAACCCCCAGGCCTCGCAGCAAAGTGCGGCGATTGATTCGGGCGCAAGCCACCGATCGGTCCAAAATGTTGGAAGCGTCAGCCACGCTGGAATGATCGTTTGGATTTTCAGTTTGCATGGGTGGGATTTCCTTGAGCGAGGAAGGCGGGGGACTCGTGAAACGCGTTGCTCAAGACAATAGCTTTAACCATCGCCCGAAACGAGCCTGAGTTTTCTTTAGTGTACTGTAAAACCAAGTCAACGTCACACTTATCCTGACGTTGTAAACCGCGTCCCAAAGCATAGGTGAGCATGCGTTGAGCAACGTTTTTTTCAACCTGCGGTTGGGCGGACGACATGAACGCGATCAATTCAGCGGGGCTTTGAAAAACTCGCCCGTCTGCCAATTCCCCCTTGGAATCGATCGTAATTTCGCCGTCTTTATCTCGCCATCGTCCAATTGCGTCGAAATTCTCAAGTCCAAGTCCAATCGGGTCCATCAATTTGTGGCAACCTGCGCAGCTTGGGTTGCTTCGGTGGATTTCCAGTCGTTCCCGCAGCGAAGCGTTCGGCTTGTGTTCGGCCGATTCGAGCGAAGGAACGTTGGGTGGGGCTGACGGTGGTGGATCCCCCAAAACATTTTCCAAGATCCATTTCCCTCGTTTGACGGGGGAAGTTCGAGTTGGATTGGAGGTCAGTGCGAGAACCGATGCATGCGTCAAAAGGCCTCGTCGGTTCATGCCTTGTTCAGAACGTACCCATTTGTCTTCATTCTCATAAAATCCTTGACGACGTTCGTTACCCCCCTTTCGGTTTGGGTTCCGGCGATACATCTTGCTTGGATCGTTCCCTTCGAAGGGGATCCCGTAGAACTCCGCTAGTCTTGGATTGATGAACGTGTAGTTCGCGCTGACAATCTCGTCCAGCGATCCATTTCTCAAAAGATGCCCGCAAAACATTTCAGTTTCTTTGACCAGGGCGTTTCGCAATCGATCATTCCAGCCCACATACTTTTCACGATCGATATCGATCTTGGCAAGGTTTCTCAATCCGAGCCATTGACCAAAGAAGCCGCTAACCATCGCGTCCGACTTGGGGCTATCAAGCATTCGATCCACTTGCTGCTTCAGAATTTCAGGATCGCGCAGGGAACCTGTTCGAGCCAATTCAAAGAGCGTTTCGTCTGGCATCGAGGACCACAGAAAGTACGAAAGCCGGACCGCTAGGCTGTAGTCATCGATGCGCGAGCTCGTGTCCAACGATTCGTTTCGAAACAAGAAGTTGGGTGAAACCAAGACCGCTTGCAAGCCAAATCGAAGCGACTCCTCGTAGGTGAAGCCTGCTGCGGCAGCCTTCTCGCAGACGGCCACCACTGCGTTCACTTCTTCTGCTTGGACGGGACGACGGTATGCACGCTGCAGCAGTTTCGTAAAAATACGTCGAGACGCTTCCGGCAGGCCAATAGGCTCGGAATCGGGAGTGTCGCGTTGGTCGGGGCGTGCGATAACCAATAAATCATGGTGCCGGGGAAAAGCAGGTTGGCCGTTGGATGGCCCGGAAACTCGAACGGTGTCAATGAACAAACGACTATTGGGATCATTGCGATCGTCTGGGTTGTTGTCTTGCAAGTATTGCACGGTCACTTCATGCTCGCCTGCAGTCAAATTTACATCGTGCTTGTAGGTTTCTTCCTTGGACTGGACATCGTGCTGGGCAACCGGTTTACCATCGACGGCGATGGCCACTTGGCAGGTAAAGTTTGGTTTTTCGCCAAACCGCATTCGGACGTTGATTTGATACTCCCCATCCGCCGTATAAATTGGAATAGCTTGAGCTCCTAGATGAAACAGAGCCTCCCCTTCGAAGGTTTGTTTGCGAAACTGTTCTCGATCGGTCTCGATGGTGTTGTTCGCAACGAATTCGGCGGCTTGCAGATATTTCTCCAGCACGATGGGTGGCAGGGTCAGCACTTCGCCTTGATTGTCGAATCCATTGCCCACGTCATCGGAAACAAAGCCTATTTTGCGAGACGCTTTCAAGTCGACCAATAACAAGTCTCGAACGGTGTTGTCGTATTCAATCTGATTCAGTCTTCGCAAGGTCACGGCCGGCGGAGGTTCCGCGCACGAGCAATCCACTTCATGCAACGCCTGTTCAATCCACGTGGCTAATTGCAGGCGCTGTTCGGTGCTGATGCGGCTTTCTTCTGGCGGCGGCATAGCTTCCGCCCGAATGACTCCTCGAACCTGCTCCCAGGTGCTGGTGTGCAACCGAATTTTCGCAAGATCTTGGTAATCGTCCAAGTCAACGCCACCCTCGTTGGCGGAATCCATGTGGCAGCTTCCACAGTGTTCCTTGAGGAGCGGCTGGATGGAATTCGTCCATCGTTGCGACAGTTCTTGATCCAGAGCGTTTTCTTGTTCCTGAGCCAAAAGGTCGACCGGCGTCCAAAGAGCCATCGAAACAGAAAGCACGAAAGCCCCCCAAAAAAGGGGCAAGTGATTGAAGCAATCAATTCTAAACATCAAACCAAAGCTCTCATTTCGTGAGGTGATCCAAGCCGCCGATCCATTGTAACAACAAAACGAACCGAATTCTCCAAAGAACCATCACGTAGTGGACGAGGCGACGAGTCCCATCCACAAACACAGGTAGTGGACGAGGCGACGAGTCCCATCCACAAACACAGGTAGTGGACGAGGCGACGAGTCCCATCCACAAACACAGGTAGTGGACGAGGCGACGAGTCCCATCCCAACAAGCATGTGGTGGACGAAGGCAGAGAATTGGGGTACGTTAAATCAACGGAAGAAGCGATCGAGTCAGACTGCGGTTCGAAGAGGCTTGGCCAATGCTGGGTTCCGACCAAAGTTCTCGGAGAAAAATCCGTAAACAAGTCAGTTCGCCGAAGCTGCTCTCCTCATCTTGCAGACACTCAACCCATTCGTGGAGGTTCGATGAAACGATTCACTCTTCTGCCATGATGGCCTTGGCTTGGTTGATGAGATCCAGGGAATCCGATTCGTTGGGTGATTCCGCAATCAAGCGAACGATGGGTTCTGTGTTGCTGCCTCGCAACAAGAGCCATCGATCGGACCAATCCAGTCGAACACCATCCAGGTTGCTTACGCGATCCGCATTCAAACGAGAAGCTAGTTTTGCGATGGATGCATTGAGCTTTTCTTTGCTAAGGCTCATTTTGTCTTTGATCATGGCTAGCCTTGGAAGTTGGGCTGTCAGTTCGGAGACCGTCGATTGGGAGTAGGCCATCAGGTCAAGAACTTGAGCGATGCCAACAAAGCTGTCGCGAATGAATCCAACTCGAGGGTCGATGGGGCCGCCGCTTCCTTCGCCTCCGTAAAGGGCACCATGAGCCAACATCATGTCCACGACATTCGCTTCCCCCACATTGCTTCGATAGAAGGGCACGTTGTGTTTTTGGGCTAACCATTCTGTCATGCTGCTCGATGCGCAGTTGGTGACCAAGGGGCCGCGGTTTTGCGTAAGCGATCGCATCATGCACAAGACGGCCGTGTATTCCTCCCCGATAAAATGCCCCTTCTCATCAATAATCGCGAGCCGATCGGCGTCTGGGTCCTGGCAAAATCCGACGTGGAAGCCTTCTTGAGCCACTCGAGGTGAAACAGTGACTAGGTTCTCTGCAAGAGGTTCCGGTGGGTGTGTGAACTGACCGTCAGGCTGTCCGCCCAAAATCACGGTTTCGCACCCCAAGGCATCTAGAAGCAGCTTGCCGAGAATGGAACCCGCGCCATGGTTGCTATCGAGAAGAACTCGGAATTGGCATTTTCGAATCGATGGGACATCAACGGTCGCCAGCACAAGCTGCAGATGGATGTTATGGCTTTCCTCGGTTGGGCGTCTTGTACCCAGCGAGTTTGCAGGCTGCCAGTTCGTAAGCCCTTGTCGATAGGCGTTGAGAACGCGGGTTCCTGGTTCGGACGGTAGAACTCGGCCTTCGGGACTGAAAAGCTTCATCCCGTTGTAGGCAGGTGGGTTGTGGCTGGCTGAAATTTGGATCGCTCCGGCCGCTTTTGCGTATCGAACGAAAGCACCAACCGTGGGGGTGCTTGCGACCCCCAGATCCAGGCAATCGCGTCCATGTCCCGTAATGGTCGCGGCGATTGAATCCGCCAGCATGGGTCCGCTCAGTCGGCCGTCGCGTGCAATCGCGATGGGGCCCGGCGGCGCTTGGGTGCAAAATGCAGCGGCGAATTGGCTTGCGACTGTCGGAGAGAGTTCGGAACCCACGATTCCTCGGAGGCCGCTGATGCTGATAATCGGTTCTGGCATAGTTTCTGGGGTTAACCTGGAAGATAAGGAATTCGGAGGCAAATCGGGCACGGGTTTGTCGGAACCGGCTGACGTTCCGGCCCGATCGGCAAAACCCTCAAAATCGGGGCATTTGGACCAGTCGGCTCAGGCAAAGCGTTACGTCTTGCTTGACAGTGAAATCTAGCCAACTTAACATCGATTTGACGGAGGAAATGTTAGGAAAACTCATTTTTTCCAACTATGCTGTAGCGTGCGTTGGCTCGTTTCCAGCGAACTCGTGCGTTTCGACAGTCTTCCCCACACCATCGCGACTTTCAACCCCAGGCAGAATTACATGGACATTTTCGGCATGCTTGTCTGGTTGGTTGTGCTTATTTCGCTGGTGGTCTTTATCATTTTGCTGGTTAAAGGCTTCAAGGCTTGGGGAACAGCCCACACGATTCTTCTGACAATCCTGTTCATCGAGTCCTGGACCTTTCTGTTTTTTGCGGGAAGCGTCACCCATCAACGTGTTGCGTTGACAAAGTCCCACGACATTTTGATGGAAAAAGTAGCCAAGTTGACCAAGCAAGTGGACTTGGAAATGTTGGGTGATCGCCTGGATCCAAGCCTCAATCTTGAGAAGTTTGTTCCGCTGTCGAATGAAGTAAACCGTTTAGCGTTGGAACGAGGCAGGGTGTGGCGTGGCGCACGGCGACAAGCTGCTCCGCCTGCAAAGCAAGGTGAGCCAACGATGTATGCAGTTCAGCTCCCACCCACTGTTAGCAATCTGCCCGTTGCACCACCCGCCGATGCAGCCAATGCCGGAGGTGCCGCCGCACCCGCTGTTCCCGCAGTGGATTCCGCATTGACGCCTGAAAGCGTTGTGTATGCGTTTGGAGAAGCGATTTCCCCTGTGGGGTTGCTGCCGACAGTTTATTTAGGCGAGTATGTTGTGGTAGCAAACACCAACGGCCTAGCAACCTTGCGGCCCACAGCTCCTCTTTCGCAAGTGCAGCAAGCTTCCATCAACGCAAATGAAACCTGGGCTATCTACGAAGTGGTGCCCATCGATTCCCACATTGCTTTCGCTGCGGAAGGTTCGAAATCAGAAGAAGATGCCATCTTTGGTCGGATGGACAAAAACAAGATCGCTGAATTGCTCGGCGTCGACCCAGCATTGGCAGACGCTGATCTTTTGCAATTGAGCCCAAAAGATGTCGCAAAAGCCAAGCTCCTTCAGTCGTATGTGAATGATGGTGGTCGCGCTCCTGAGAAAACATTGGATAGCTCCTTGGGATACCGTGTTACCTTCACGAAAGATCATTCGATTGACGTCGATTCGCAAGAACAACGCAACGCCATGGAAGGTGGCTATTATGACTTAAGTGGACGCAGCGTGGACGCTCGTTTGAAGCGAGATGTCGATGAAGCTGTCATGTTCAAGACGGGAGACACCTATGTGTTCGATGCAGCCGCTGCCAAAGAGCTCGATAAGTTGGGCGTAGTGACTCTCGGGGAACGAATCTTCATTCGGCCACTGAACGACTACGAATTTGCATTTCGGGATACAAGACGGCTAACCACACGTGCCAGACAGGACCTGCTGTTGATCAGCCGTGAGCTGGACGAAGTCAGCCGAACGAACACGGTTGCTTTGGAGCAAGAATTAAAGCGATCGGAAGAGAACACCAGACTCAAGATGGACAAGAGCCAATACGACAAGGAGTTTGCCGTCATTTCCGAAGTCGCAACCAGTCTGGAAAACGAAGTCCAAACGAAAACGAAAGAGCTAGACGAATTGTACGGCTCGATCATCGACTTGCACGAGCGCCTTGTAAAGCGTAGTCGTGCTCAGGCTAATCCTTAGGGATAGTGGCGGGACGCGTTTTGAACCGTTACGATAGAGCCCTCGAGATTTCTCTTGATCTCGAATTTTGGCTCTTTTGTATGGTAGGTCGATTGCAATGCTCCCGCTGCGATACTCTTATTATCTCGCTACGTCTTGTCTGATTCCGACTCGCAAAGTTTTGCTATGTGCGTTTCTATCGATGAACGCTTTGCTGTGGTCGCAATGGCCCAGCCTTTGTTGGGCGGGTGAACCAAAAGGCCCTCTTGCTTCGTTCGGGGAGAAACGCACTTTTTCCGACAAGTCGGGTAAGTTTAAGATCGAAGGGAAGCTCAAGTTTGCGGATGCCAAAGCGGCTCAGATCCTGAAGCCAGATGGAAAGGTAGTCACCGTACCATTCGATAAGCTCAGCCCTGCTGATGCTCAGTTTGTAAAAGCTTTCTTGTCGGCGGAAAAAGTTCTCGCGGATGCGGGGGTGCCGGAAGAAGATCCCGACAATCCCTTTGCAGGCGGCACGGAGCAACCCGATTCGCAGGGCAGTCCTTCGAAGGACATGCCTAAATTGGAAACCCAAAAAACCGGTCGCACTTCTAGGGCTGATAAATCGAAGAAGGATGAGGATCCTGATGACGATGTCTCGGAATCTGTAGCCGATGGCGATATACCGAAACGCAAAGCCAAAAACACTGGATTTAAACCGATATCCATTGTGCCCGCAAAGCCTTTTTGGTCGGCGAAGGAACCAGCTGCATTCCCAGAGATTGTTTTCGAAGATGCGATCATTCCTTGCACTCTCAAGAAACCCTTCTTTGCAAAACTACAAGTGATGGGTGCCGGTAAAGCGGGAACCCTGGTGCTGAATGTCTACCAAGAAGGCAAACGCGGAGAAAGCTATGGCAAGTTTGCCATATGTTCGGCGACTAGTTCGGAGGTGACTTCGGTTGCCGAATACCCGGACCCTTGGAAGCTGATGGCAATCAGTCCGGACGGCTCACGCTTTGCGGCAGTCCGAGTCGAGGGATTTGACAAAGGAAATGATGTGGCGATTTTCAGAATTGCCGACGGACAAATAGTCCCCGAGTTTCAATTCACTGGTGGCGGTGGAGCGTGGGACGAGCTTCATTGGATGGCCTTCCTTCCCAATAACCGTTTTGCCACGATCAGCCAAAAGCATCATTTCACGATCTGGGATCTTGAAAACAAGATTGGTCCGAAAGCCTTAAAACAAGGCTCGACCGGGAATTCTCTGAGCGCTTCGATGACACCCGCTGGCGAACTGATGGCGTTCATTTCTGGAAATTCGATCGCCGTCGTGGAGACGAACGAAGGAAAGCTTGTGGGGGCCATCCCACAAGAATCTCCTTGCAGCAGTCTCGCGTTTTCGTCGGACGCAACCATGCTGGCTGCCTTTCGTCCATTCCAAGTTGCGCTTTACAGCACCAAGGATGGAAAAGAAATCAGAACGTTGCCTGTCAGCCAAGAGCAGCCCAATACAAGTTTGCACTGGTTTGGAAAGAATTTGATGGTGGGCGCAACGCTGTATGATACGACAACCGGCCTTCCTATTTGGAACTACGAAATGAATGCTGCAAAGGCATCTCTAGGAAGCTATCTCCTTGCGGGGTTCGGAGGCGACGAAGGCTGTTCGGTTGGCTTGTATCGCTTGCCACATGATGCTGCTGTCAATTCGAGCGAAATCGATCCGGAAACTTCCTACGCATTGAAACCAGGAAGCAAAGTTTCTGTCGAATATGATTTTGGTCCAACGCCTCAAGATACTCAGGCCAAAATTCGCGAAGCGGTTACTGGCAAAATCAAAAAGCTGGAATGGGTAGAGGAACCACGTTCGGATAACGTGATTCGAGTCACAATCACTCAAGGGCAAAGCGATACTGCCGAGTACTACACTCGACAAGGTTTCGGGCCCTTCTTCGCTCCACCCGGTTTCGGGCCTCGGCCATCGGGTCCATCGGACAAGGTTACTTTCACCCCATGGACACACAACCTAGTCATCCTCAATGAAGGGAAAAAGGTGTTCAACACAACGATGACTGCCACGGCACCTCAAGTGCTACAAGAAGAAAAAGGGGAGACGACTCAGCAAACCGTGAATCGAATCTGCCAACCCAATCCCGATTTCTTCAAAAACGTTTCCATTCCACCCTATGTATTGAACGCGAAGTTTCAAGAAAATGTTGGAAAGTCTGTAGTCGCTGCTGAGGGGTTAAAGTAGCTTGCTACGGAACAAATTCGGATTTCGATATTTCTATTTAAGTCGCCAAGATATTGATAAGAACGTCTGATTTTGAATATTCAGCCCTATAGTACACCCGAAGGCCAATGGCCTCCAAAAATGACCCCTTGGTGGTTTCGATGGACTCAAGGATTGCGTCGAAAAGCGCTTCGTAAACAGAAGATCGACAAGATTGATGTTGTAGGTTTGGAGCATTTGCGTTCGTCATTGGCCGCTCAACATGGAGTGTTGCTGACCCCCAATCATTCCTTCCATTGGGATTCCTATTGTTTGATTGCTGCGTCGGAACCTTTGCAAACGCCGTTTTACATCATGACCGCGTGGCAAGTGTTCGCGATGAGCAAACGCTTCGAATGCGAATCCATGCAACGCTGCGGTTGTTTCAGCGTCGACCGTGAAGGGACCGATGTTCAAGCCTTGAAGACGGCCGTGGATGTACTCCAGAATCGCAAACACCCGTTGGTGATCTTTCCGGAAGGAGACGTTTATCACATGAACGATCGTTTGACACCGTTTCGGGATGGAGCCGCTTCCATCGCTGTTTTGGCGGCCCGAAAATCAACTCGGCCTGTCGCCGTCCTTCCGGTTGCCATCAAACGCTGGTACAGCCAAGATCCTACACCGAGCTTACTGAAGGTCATCGAAAAGCTGGAGCGCCGATTGTATTGGCGACCTCAAGTGGATTTGCCGCTGAAGGATCGCGTGCTGCATGTGGCGTCCGGTCTTTTGGCTTTGAAGGAACTGGAGCACTTTCGCGAGAACCAATCTGGTACACTCAGCGAACGCGTCAACCGGCTATCCTCCAGTCTCTTGAGTCAAAGCGAGGCGCGTTATGGCCTTGCTGTGCGTTCTGATTTGGTTCCAGAACGAGTGAAAGAAGTACGGCGCAAGATTATCGAACTGCGAGACGGGGATCAGGGGGCAGCGACCGCAGAAGTGCAAAGGCAATGGGCGTCTGACATGGAAAATATGTTTTTAGTGACTCAGCTGTACAGCTACCCTGGCAATTATCTGATCGAAAACCCATCGATCGAACGAGTTGCGGAAACGCTGGACAAGCTGGAAGAAGACGCCTTGGATGCGCCCTACCCGACCGTCCATGCAGAACGGGAAGTACTTGTTCGATTCGATGAGCCGATTACCTTGATGCCCGGCAAGGACAAGCGAGTTTCCCCAGCTGAGCTTACTGATCAAATCGAAAGTCGAGTCCAATCGATGCTCCATGAAATGAACTCTCAACGCAAGAGCCTGTCTAGGTAACTATGTTTGCACTCGATAATGTTTCTAAATCCTTTGGATCGCTCCAAGTGCTCAAGCCAACCACCATGGAGTTTCGGACCGGTGAATCGACGGTTTTGATTGGGCCAAGCGGGTGTGGTAAAAGCACTCTGTTGCGAGTTCTAGTTGGCTTGGTCGGAGCCGATACGGGGACGGTCTATTTCGATGGCGTTCCGATTACGCCAAAGAATCTCCAGCAACTGCGGCAACGCATGGGGTATGTGATCCAGGATGGTGGCCTATTTCCGCACTTGACCTCACGACAGAACGTAGGCTTGCTGGCAACGCGATTGGGGTGGGATGCCGACCGAGTTCGAAATCGTATTGAAGAGCTTGCGGAGTTAACGCGATTACCCCGAGTTGCTCTCGATCGATATCCCTCTCAAATTTCTGGGGGGCAACGACAAAGAGTTGGGATCATGCGAGCCCTGATGTTGGATCCCGCTGTGATCTTATTGGATGAACCCATGGGAGCGCTGGACCCCTTGGTTCGCTTCGATCTCCAAGAAGATTTGTTAAAAATCTTTCGCACGCTCAAGAAGACTTCGATCATGGTGACACATGACATGGGCGAGGCTTCGTTTTTTGGCGACCGAGTGCTCATGTTGGGCGAAGGAGAAGTGGTCCAAGAAGGACGGCTTGAAGATCTTATTCAAAATCCCGCCAACGAGTATGTTGCTCGATTCATCAATGCTCAACGGATACCTCAATCGTGATTCGAATTGCCCTCCACAACGCGCTGCGTGCATTTGGCTTCCTTTTGCTTTTGACCCTTCCGCATGTTGATTTGATCGCGGAGGAAAAACCAATCGTTCGAATCGGTTCCAAGAGCTTTACAGAGTCTGTCATCCTTGGCGATCTGTTGTCGCATTTGGCACGAGATGCCGGCGCTCAAGTCGAGCACCGATCCGAGCTTGGCGGAACACAAGTACTTTGGAAAGCTTTGGTACAAGGCGATATCGACGCGTACGTCGACTACACCGGTACCATTCGCGAAGAGCTTCTTGCCGAGTCGATCAAGCAAGGTGCCGAAATTCACTCCGAGAGCGATATGCGTGAAGCGATGGCCAAGTTGAAGGTGGTGATGTCCGACCGAATTGGCTTTAACAATACCTATGCGTTGGGTATGCGAGAATCGGTTGCCGAACCTTTAAAGATCACCAAGATCAGCGATCTACGAAACCATCCCGATTTGAAACTGGGAATCAGCGACGAGTTCATGGAACGCAAAGATGGATGGCGTCAGCTAGCCGCAAAATACCGGTTGCCGCAAACGGATATCCGAACGATGGACCATAACCTTGCCTATCGAGGCTTGGAACACAACTCGATCCAAATCACCGACTTGTACACAACCGATGCAGAAATCGAATTCTATCGGCTTCGAACATTGGAAGATGATCAGGGCTTTTTCCCAACGTACTACGCTATGGTGTTGATGCGAGACGATTTGCCCAAGCGACTTCCCAAAGTTGCCGAAGCGATTCTGAAACTAGAAAACGCCATCAATTCCCAAGAAATGTCGTCTATGACCGCAGGTGTTCGATTGGACCGTCAGCTGGAGTCGAACGTTGCGGCTGAATTCCTGAACAAAAAATTGAGCATGAGTCTGCCACTGCAATCCGTGGGTGCAGGAGCAGAATGGAAGCGGTTCTTTTCGCGATTGGTAAGAACGACTCTTGAGCATATGTTTTTGGTGGCAATTTCATTATCCCTTGCCATCGCAACTGCCATTCCGCTAGGTATTCTTTCGGCTCGCAATGATACTGCGGGGCAAACGATTTTGGGAATTGTCGGGGTGATACAAACGTTGCCATCGATGGCATTGTTGGTTTTTATGATTCCGTTGTTTGGGCTTGGGGCCGTCCCTGCGATTGCGGCGTTGTTCTTCTATAGCTTGTTGCCGATTGTTCGAAACACGTATGCTGGTTTGACTCAGATTCCCAAGGTGACGATTGAATCGGCAGAGGTGCTGGGGCTTGATGCTGCCGCTAGGCTGCGTCTGGTGGAGTTGCCGCTTGCTCTGCCATCCATTTTGGCAGGAATCAAAACGGCGGCGGTGATCAATGTTGGCACTGCAACGATTGGTGCCTTCATCGGTGCAGGTGGATATGGCGCACCGATCTTGACCGGTATCCGCCTATCGAGCATCCCATTGATTTTGCAGGGAGCAGTTCCAGCTGCTGTCTTGGCATTGATTGTGCAATTCGGATTTTCGCATCTGGAGAAGCGATTCGTATCACCCGGTTTGCGAATTCGTTAGGAACATGTGCTTTGCAGCAAGCTGCCGTTTCGACTGCAGAATGGGCAGGGTTGTTTTGTAGAATCGAAAGGTCAAACTTGGCTGGGCTCAGCCATCTTTCGAATCGCGACGATTTGCGGTTCGGCCGTGACGAAGTTCTTTTGACTCGATTTGGGAGTCGAAATGGGCTTCAGCATGTCTAGGGTGTAAATCGCGCTAGGTACAACTTCGCATTCCGCCCAGCACCCTACGCAGCCTCGCACCCATTTGCGTTGGTTGGTAGCCTGTTGGCTGTTCCATACTTCTTGGAACGACTGACGCTTTAAATTGCCGACCGTTTTTGAGTTGAATTGGCAGGTGGGTACATCGCCGTTGGGGAAAATGCGCAAATGAGAATGAAGTGCAACGCATTTTGGATTGGTCCATTCGTCTTGCTCGGAAGAAGGAAGCAGGCGTTGCCGAATCCCATTGAGATAATAGCTTTTGGCGGCTCTTGCCCACCACGGGAGTTGCTTGAGATCGGATTCTACTTCGTTGAAAAATGATTCCAATTGAGCCGGTGTGAACGTGCCACGAGTTGCGAATTCGCCGATTTGTCGAGGTGCAACATCAAGCTCTCGTTCTAAGTTGTACGTTGCACTGGTATCGTAAGCCATGACGGCTTGGTGCCGAACACCCATAGGACGAAGCTTTTCGCGAAGCAGTCGATATTGCTCCATTCCCGTTGGATCCACGATGGTCTGGTTGACAGCAAGATCGAGATTCAGTTCCTGTTGGCGGTCGCACAGTTGTTCAAGCGTGGCGATTGCCGTTTTCCATGCAATGCTGCTGCCTCGGATACGGTTATGCTCTTTCTCGATACCATCCAAGCTAACCATTAATTGCAATGGAGTTTTTTTATTTCGCTGCTCACAAAGCTGAACAATTCGATCCGTTAGAAAACCGTTCGTCGTGATATGAACACCCAGGGGATTCAGGTAGCGAATGGCCAAGTCCAGAATTTCCGACAAGTCGGTCCGCACGAAAGGTTCGCCACCGGTAAGTCGAACGGCGTCAAGTTGCCCAATCTGCCGAAACACATGCCTGATTTCGTCCAGGCTCATGTCGCCGTCACCGGACATTTTCCATGAATCGCACATGATGCAACGCGCATTGCATCGAAAGGTGACGGTGTAAGTGAGCAGCCGTGGTTGCGTCGAGCCAGAGTTTCGATTTCGATGGATGTCGCGAATCAATCCTGGGATACGACCCATGGTTGCGGGAAGTTTTTTTAATGTTTGGATGTTCATAGAGTTACCGATTCTGGCTCCCAAACATTCGGTGAAAGAAATGGATGTTCCGTAACGGCGCTTGGTTCTGGCAAAAAGCCACTGATGAACTCGATCGCTTCTTTATTGCCGCATACCGACAGATCCTCAAGTCGCCGCCTAAGCGATGGAACAGCAAGAAGAAACTGTTGAAGATAATGAGGCGTCAGTTGCTGAAACGAGGTGCTCCAGCCACCGCCTGATTTTTTCACCAACCAAGCATTCAGTTCTTGTTCAAAGTTTCCATCTTCCGGAATGGCTAGCACGGGTTTCTTCAAATGGAACGCTTCTCCCACAAGCTGATTACCAGCCGTGCTGACAAGACACTCGGCAGAGGCTAAATCCCGAACAAATTCATGCTCTGCGATTTTCTTGAATTGAATCGTGCCAGTGGATAGTCTTTCGCCTAGTCCGTAAACAATCGAAGGTCGCCCGGATCGTTCCAAAGTTTCCCAAAGATTCGCTGGTGCATGACGTCGAATGTAAACCAAAATGTGCCCTGCGGGAGATGGCGGATTGGCGGCAAAGTCGAGAATGTTTTGTCGCAAAAGAACGCCAATCCGAAGAGTCGTTTCTGTACCGGGGCGGCTTGGCAAATGGTAAAACGAGCTTACCGCTTCACCTGCTTGCCCGCTGTAGAACAAGGGAATGGAGCCTCGAAGAAAGAGCCCTCGCCATCGAAATTGCCAGGGCAGATCACTAAAGTCACTCACCGATAAAAAGTGCTGGTGGTCGAGCGAAATCCACGGAATCCCTAGCTTGCGAGCCGCACGAGGTAGAATCGGTTCAAAATCGGTGATCGCGAGAGTTGGACGATCCCGTTCCATCATTTTTGAAACGTAACGGGTTAGCGCGCGAAGTTTCCAAAGGTATGGGATGGAGGCCACAATGGACTTGCCGTAGTCCACTTTTTGCCCACGGTACGAGAAAAACAAGCCTGGTAAGCGACGAACACTCACAAGTGGATTGTCTTGATATCGATCGTATAGTTGGTGGTAAGCATCTCGCGCCGCCAAAAGGATAAAACGGTGCTTGGGTAGCATCGCTTCGACAATTGTCTGTACCCGAGTTGCGTGCCCACGACCTTCGCCGCACATGCTGTAGACTATCGTTGCCATAATATCCAAGCTCCTTGTTGGAAAAAACGAAATCTCATACCGCTATCTTTAAGTGTGTAAATTCGATTGGATCAGCTTCACATCGGGCGCTCGAATTCGACGTTGGATTCAGGGCATCGGGAACCAAGAACATATTACCATGTGGGCATTCGAATACAAAAGAACGGTGCTCAATCCAATCACCGCAATTAAAATAAAAACGCTTGTTCGATTTGGCAGCCTTGGGCAAATGAATGTGCCCGCAAACAACGCCATCGCAATCATGTACTTCAGCTAGCTCCATCATGTACGACTGAAACTCGTCCATATGATTCTTGGCTCGTTCGCTCGACATCTTCCAGTGGGTACACCAATGCAGTTCCTTGTTGTTGGGCGAGAATCCTATACGCGAAAGAGTATTTCCCCATTGAACAAGTCTGGGATAAACCCATCGTCCCAGTTTTTTCCAGGAACAGGATTCGCGACCACGATGCAAATCAAAGATGTCGCCATGCACGATCAAGAACCTTGAGCCCGAACTGCATTGATGAATCCTATGGGAAACGACTGACCAAGCTTGATGACAGGATTCCTCTGCTAAAATCTCATCATGATTCCCAGGCAGGAAATAGATGTTCGTGCCGTTGCTCTGAAGATACGATAAGGTTGCTAGAAAAAACCTAGTCTGTTCGTCGAACGACGAAGTGGGCCTGTATAACCACTCGAAGGTATCACCCACCAAGTAAAGAAACTTGGGCGAGCATTGATGTAGGAGTCCTGCTACATGAAAAGAATTGGAAAACTTCCAACCCAAATGCAGGTCACTAAGGAAGACACTTCTTGCGTCGGTCCAGGTGCAGTTCAAAATGGTTTCCCATAAGCAATACGATTGTTAAACGTTCCTTCACTATCGGAGTCCTATTGTGCAACCGCTCTATGTGGAAAAGGTGTGGTTTTCGTGAACATCAAGCGAAGATTTGGTATCTTTGGTAAGAACAAAGAAGCCTCTTTTCCATTGCCATTAATTTTGTTTAGAGAAAAAATGACATCTCACGAGCGATTCATCTCTTCCCAATTCCCTCGTTCCAAATCTTCGTAAGAGCTCCGGAACCTGCACCTACGTCGAGGACCTCGTACCCTGGCAAGATAGATACGGCTTCTAGGATATCGGTCAGGTACGCTTCTTCATCTTCGGGAAGGACTCTGGTTATCGGCCGCACCGGCCGGAAGGTGCTGTGGTAGGCCGTAACAAGTCGCTTTGGACGCAGTTACGGCTTCCATGTTCCGATCAAGAAACCAGGGGCTGCCTAATCCATGGCGCTAAGCCGCTTTTCCTCTACGATCTCTGTGCCTCACTGTGTTAAAAAAGTTTCTTCGCTGAAGTCGAGCTTGGGTTTCCTGATACTTGTTGGCATAGTCGAAAGAATTAATGCGAGAATTTTCGATTCAGAACAAGAAATCCCAACTCAACTTGCAACTACCTATCCGAACAAATGCTGTGTCCTTTTGATGTCTCTTAGTACGAACGAAAATATAAAAAGAGTCTGTCGAAACATGGGGGGCGAAAAATTTCCGAACTTTGCTTTCGCTAACTTTTTTCGCCCCCCATTTTTCGACCGTAAGCATTGTTCTCGATTCCGAACGTCCTTTGGAGGGACGCTCCACTTTTGATGTCGAATCGTCACAGTGAACGGTTCCAGCCATCTTTTCGCCTTCAAAATTGCTCGTGATGTTGCTTGCATCCCTTCAGGATGCTCGAGTCGCGTGGTGCAACGTACCGGTGGTGTCGCTGACTCTCAACCACCGGCTACAAGCATTTATCCTTCCAGGATGCGGATTCTCCAAGTAAAACTACAACAACGCGCTGTGCTGATTGGTCATGTAGAACCGCTACCTACCTGGTATCTATTGAGGAGGCACCATCATGTATCCATCGATCAACGACACAGGTGCAAATGCATGTTAATCGCGTTAAAGAGGCCGACCTCTTTTTCTTTTTTGATCGGATGGAAGTGATCGATATCATCGACGTCGGAGTCATCGGCGTTCACGGATTCACGGATACTATGTTACCTGAGCTTTCCTTGAATTTGAAAAAGCCAAGTCAGGGCGGAGTTCATTAGATGTTCACCGGCCCCGACTTCAGCCGGCGCCACTTGGGTATCTGCCCCATACCCTCCTTCGGCTGCGGCTTCGATCGTTGGGAAGTATTGGTGATAGCCGTTGCATAAGCCAAAGAAAAGCAAGCTTTCCTTGCGAGCTCTCATGCGCAATCGCATCGCATGTTCACAAAAAAACTCGCCCGAGGCTCCGACCATCGCGATGTCACCGTTGAGCAGCGCAACGGTCAGGCTTGGGCGAATCCCATCGGCGTACTCGTCGATAAAGTTTGCAACCAATTCAGGAAAAAACGCAACCGAGTATGCGACTCGAACCAGCGGATTGTTCAAGTCCGTTCGCGACACAAATCGAAACCGCTCTTCTTTGACAACAAGTGAAGGCTTGTTGGGTAAGGCGGGCGAGAGCGATGAAGCAAGCTTTACCACTTCGCGACCTAGTGCCGCACCGAACGCGATGTGGTCGCCTCGATCCCCTTTGTTGATTGAAATGTCGCCGGATGCTCCTTGCATGAAAACGGAAGTGCCCCCAAATTCCTTCTCCACCGTACGTTTCATTGCGCCGACGTAATCGGCTGAGAATTCAAGCGTCATTGCGGAAACACTGGTGGGGTGCCCCGCAAAGTTCACAATGACAGCAACCGGTGCTCCCGTTGTCGCATCATCGAAACGCAAAACAGAGAGCATTCGATCGACGGGCGGGGGTTGCAGTTTGGTATGTCGGTTGCGATTGAACCCCTCGAGTTCTCGGATGCCGGACGCAAGCTTTACCGGAACGAGCGCTTTGTCTGCTTCCAAAATGGATTCCACGATACGATCTTCCATCAGCTGGCAATATCGAATCGCCGCATCGAATCGTCCTTTTCCTTTACCCTTTTTGTCAATGAGTTCGACAACAGGGCCATGATGTGTGTGCGAGCCAGCGATAAACGATTGCTCGATTCCAGCTTCGGATTTGATTCGCTCGCGGATGCGTTGAAGGGACGATTCCGATGGTGAACGCCCCAGATCAAGACCCACGATGGCAAGTTTGCTCTTTCCAACTTGAACAACGACTGCTGCGGATTCGAGTGGATCAAGAGTCCCTCGGCTGAGTTCCGCATGCCGCTCGCCATAGCCCCACATGGGCACCGGTTCCTGAGGAGTGATGTCCCGTTTGGCTGCCCCAGCCTTCAGGACCTGTTCATCCGCAGCGCATTGAATCGCAAAAAAGCACAAAAGTGAAACCGAACAAAGGCAAGAACGTAACATTGTCATGTGGGCCGTGGTGTTCTTCATGGAGCAATATATATCGGGTTCGAAAGTATCCAAAGCATACGTTCACCTGCAATGTCCAACCAAGCTTCCACGCGAAAGTTACCTGCTTGAGTTATAGGAAATTCAAGCGTCCGCCCCGAGGATTCTGCAATCACGTTTCCGTTGTTTAGTAATCGCCAATGTGCTGGCAACGGAGCTTGCGCGTTCAGAACAATATTCGTCGCAAACTCCAGTTGGCTTCCCATCTCAAATCGTTTTTGGCCATCGCTTGCTGAAAAGTCGAAACCTTTTGAATCCGCGAGCCAATCAAATGCCACAAAAGCTCGGCCCGCTTCGAGCGACTCACGAACCGCTTTGTCGGTCAACTCGCTGAGTAGCAAATGCGTACCTACGTGCCTTAAGCTGTTTTCGTAAGGATCAAGCTGCAGGCGAAACAGTTCATCACCAAGTACTTTGCCTTCACGATTTAAGACGCTGTTGGGAATCGCAGCCAGTGGCAATTCGATTAATAACTTTCCTAATGGGTCTTCAATTCTCGCTTTATCCCCTTCGGCCCAACGCACACGTATTCCAATATTTTGGTGAGCATCATTTGCAGCGACTCCAGTGTGTGGAGCGATTGCGCATAGTTCATCCCAACGCTTCAAGTAGTTACTGGGGTAATCTTGCAGTGCTGAGTACGACTCTTGAGGATACTTACGAACCATTTCAGCCGCTTTCAAAATCCAAAGCGGACTTCGAAGCGATTCGGCCATTTTTTTCTCGTCCTTGAAATCAGCATGAGTGTTATAGATCTCCACCCCCGTTAAACCTTGAATGTTCCAGTCCATTCTTTCCTCGAGGTGCGAGACGAACATCAGCCCACCTCGACTCCGAACCAAATCCGAGAACTCTTGAGGTGTCCCATTTTTCAGTCCGTGAAGACTCATTGTAGGAAATGCAAGAAAGCCTTGTGACTCCGCACCTGGAACAAGTAGGACGCCGTCCTGAACTCCTTGGTGCCCTTGGGTAAAAAAATCGTAGTGGTCGGCTGGGTGTTCGTTAAACATGAGCACGCTTGTACCAGTTGCTTTGGCTGCGGCAATGATTTCTTCGATGCTTCCTCGGCTATCATGGGACCAATGGGAATGCACATGGAGATTCGCGCGATGCTCTTCAAATGGCCCAGTTCGTGGCACCGCTCTCCATTCAGTTCGCAATGCTTCTACGGCACGATGCACTGCTTCGAGCTTCTTTAGTTGAAGTTTAGAGAACGCATCGGATCGCACATCCTTCGCGATCAAAACGGCAATCAACAGTCCCAAGACAAGATGGATGGTTCGCAAATGTCGCATGGAAAACAGAATCGAAGGTATGAGGGGTGGAAGCGAAACCGCAAAACCGTTGTCAGCATAGCAAATGAAAAACGCCCGCGATTCGATTAGAATGAGAATTTCACAACAAACTGTGCCACACATTGGAAAAGTGACTTGGCTTGGAATCTGAAATTCAAAAGAAGACTAAGGCAAGCCGAGTTGCTATCATGGAAGAATCCCACCCCATCTGCCTCCGGATTCCCATGAACCGTGGCCCCATTCCAAGAAGAAGCACTCCGCTAACCAACCAAGGTCACAATCCTTGAACCCGTTTTGCCCTATCTCTCGACACGACTTCTGCACCGGCATTAGCAGCGGTATCGCAGCTTCCAATAAGCCATTCACTATCTGTACCTCCGAGCCCCTTCGCCGCGGTCTATTGGTCCTGGTCCTAATAGGTTTTGCGTTGGCTCTGCCTGTAGCTGCGACTTCGCCAACAGAAGAGAAAGGTCTCGCGGAGCGGCAGGCGGAGACGAAGAAGGTCTTCGAAGATCGCGTTGCGCCCTTTTTCAAGACCTACTGCACGGATTGCCACGGGATTTACAGAATGGAGGGTGGCATCAACTTTGCCCCAACGCTGACGGCTCCCGGAGTCGCCTCGTCGGCCAAGGCATGGAAACAAGCGCTGGCCAATATTAAAGCTCACGCCATGCCCCCTAACGATGCAGAAAAGCAGCCGACCGAGGAAGAGCGGCAGATGTTCGTAGACTGGATGGAGACAATCAAATATCTCAGCCCGAAGGACCCGGGGGCTTTTGTGATTCGTCGACTGACCAAGATGGAATACGGTAACACGCTGCGGGATCTCTTTGGAGTGGATCCGTCGGTCGCGGCGGATTTGCCAGACGAAGTATTTGGCGAGGGGTATTTGAATACACTGTCGCCACTTCAATCCGAAAAGTATCTGGGCATCGCGAATGAAGTGCTGAATCGGATTTTTCCGCCAAAAGATGCGTTGCCCAATGAGATACAACATCGACTCTTCGGTGAAACTCCAGCCCCCGGATCGGACCTCCGCGCGGTGGCGAAAACAGCCGCGCGTTCGCTGACTCGGCAAGCCTTTCGCCGACCCGCATCCGAAGCGGAACTGAACGTGCTGCTCGGAGTCTTCGATCTAGCTCAGGCTAACGAACTCGACTACCGAGCATCGCTTCGCTTGATGCTCAAGGCGGTCCTTGTGTCCCCACAATTCCTGTTCATCACACCCGCAACAGAGGTCACGCCGGGGCAGACAATCGCACCGCTCGATGAGTATCAACTCGCCTCGCGATTGTCGTATCTGTTGTGGGCGACAATGCCCGATGCGGAGCTATCCGCGCTCGCGGACAACGGCACCCTTCACGAGCCGGCAATGCTCCAAACGCAGGTGAAGCGAATGCTCTCCGATCCGCGTTCGCGGGCGTTGTTCGATGGCTTCGGCGCGCAGTGGCTCGGGCTAATGGGACTCGAGAACAAGACCTTCGACTCCGCAATGTTTCCGCAAATGACTACCGAGATGCGGGCTGCGATGGTTGACGAGGCACGGTTGTTCTTCAATAGCATGATCCGCGAAAACCGCAGCGTGATCGGCTTCGTGGATAGCGATTACACCTTCCTCAACGAAACTCTCGCCACACTGTATGGGCTGGAGAAAACAGTCACTGGACCGGAGATGCGGAAGGTCAAGATAGAGGATGCAAATCGCGGAGGTATTCTGGGCATGCCCGGAGTCCTTGCGATGACTTCGTTCCCGAATCGCACCAGCCCTGTGAAACGCGGCGTGTGGGTGCTTGAACAAGTTCTCGGCGAACGCGTTCCGCCAGCGCCGCCGAACGTTCCGCCATTGGACAAGCAGGACAAGCAAGCCGTGGAGAATCTAACTCTGCGGCAGCGCACTGAGCTGCATCGTACGAACGTTGTTTGCGCGAACTGCCACAAGATTCTGGATCCGATCGGCTTTGGTTTGGAGAACTTCGACGCCATAGGGCGTTGGAGAGATCAGGACGATTACGGCGGACCAATCGACGCCGCGGGCGAGTTGCCAGGCGAAAAGCGATTCTCCTCTCCTCGCGAACTGAAAGCGATCATCGCCGCGCGGAAGGACGAATTGGCTCGGAACTTCACGCGGAAGCTACTGGCTTATGCCCTGTGCCGCCAGCTCGAAGGCTACGATGAGATCGTGGTCGATCAATTGATGGAAGCCATTGCGAAAGATGGCTACCGCATGCAGACGCTCATTTCCGAGATCGTTACCAGTTATCCGTTCATTAATCGCAGCATCCATGAACCCGAGGCCCTGACGTCCAATGGTCAATAAACTTCGTATCGATCGTCGTACCTGCTTGAAAGGACTCGGCGCTACCCTCGCGCTTCCGCATTTAGAAACCATGGGCTGGGCCGACGCAGGCAAGGGCAAGTCGGTCGCACCACCGGTACGCCTTGGCTTTATGTATATGCCGCACGGCGTCATTCCGGATCAGTTTTGGCCCGCAAATGCAGAGAGCTTTTTGACGTCGCCTCCGCCCGCTTTGGAATCGCTGAAGCCTGTGCTCGACCAATGCCTGCTCATGAAGGGCATCTCGGGCGTTCCGATCGCGCCTTTCGATGGAGCGCCGCACGCTTTGGAACTCTCGACCTGGCTAACGGCACAACTCCCGGATGCAGACACGCGTAGCCAGATCAACATTGCAATTTCCGCGGACCAGATCGCGGCCAACTATGTGGGCGGCTTCACTTCGTTGCCCTCACTGGAGCTGGCCACGATGCCACAGACGCATAAGGAGAATCAGGAGGGGTTGAACGAAGGATATTATACGCACTGCAGCTTCCGGTCGCCGACACAGCCCGTCCCCGCCGAGACAAATCCGCGCAGTGTGCTCAATAGGCTTTTTGGAAAAACGGACCAACCTGGACAGCTCGCCGAAGTGGACCCGCTCGATCGGCAGATGCTCGACCTAGTGCTCGATGGAGCCAAAGACCTGCGTCGGAAACTTTCGAGGGACGACCAGCACAAACTGGATGAATACCTCGACAGTGTGCGCGCCGTGGAGCGTCGTATCGCCGCCATCGAGTATCGCCAAAAAGAGTCCGCGATGGAGAAGGCCGGGGTTGCTTCGAGCAAACGCAACGCCTCCGATTCGCCGCGGATTGAAATCAAGATCCCGTTGGGTGATAAGCGCAGCGAATACATGCAGGTCATGTGCGATCTCAACGTGCTTGCCTTCCAATCCGACACGACTCGTGTCAGTACCTACATCGGCTCCACGCCGAATGGCGTTTCCTATCCCGAGCTCGGTTTCAATGACGAGCATCACTCCCAAACCCATCACGAAAACAAACCCGAGCCGGTTGCGAAGGTCGCCGCGATCACCGCGTTCAATATCGCTCAGTTCGCTTACATGGTGAAGAAGATGGCCAACCTCCGCGAAGGCGACGGCAGCCTGCTCGACAACTGTATCATGATGTGGGGATCCGGACTCGAAGACGGAGACAAGCACTCCCGCCAAAACCTCCCCTTTATCATTGCAGGCAAAGGAGGCGGCACGATCAACTCGGGACGCTTCCTGCCGGATACCCAAGGCAATCAAGGGGACCTGCTCACCACGATCCTAGCCTGCGCGGGCATCACGCTTGATAGGCCCATCGGCATCGCGACCAAGAAGATCCAAGAGATGGCCGTCCGTCTTTAGACAAACAGCTATGTGCGAATCAAGTGAAGCCACCCACCCTATAGCCCCATGACTCAATGAGGGCCCTTCGGTTGGTGACATGCACTTTTTGCCGATGTACATCATGGTGACTCATATCGAAATGATGAGCATTTATTGCTGCCAAAAATGTGTGGCTAGAGATAGTGAGCTGATTTAAGTTCGAAAATTTTTCGCCCCACATTTTTTGACAGACTCCTTTTGGATTTCCCGTTCGCACCATATCCATTGGGAAAGAGACCTTACTTCCTGTTTTCGAGCAGCGAGTAGGCCTTAACAAGTCGCTTTGGACGTTGTAACGGTTTGGAGATTCCAAGTTGCACCTAGTGTTGCACTTGATCGTGGCCGAATCTCGATCGCAGAACTTTGCGACGGAAAACGAAAAAACCCTGGGATTCACAAGGAAAACCAGGGTTTTTATAAGCGAGGTCGACGGGGCTCGAACCCGCAACCTCCGGATCGACAGTCCGGTGCTCTAACCAATTGAGCTACGACCCCTTCGCTTGCACGGATTATATCCCTGGTTCCAAGCGCTGCAAGGACTGTTGCCCTTCTGACCGCTATTTCCTTGGGATTCCATGACATGATGACCCTGCTTCATCCACTTATTGAGCAAAATCAGCACTTTTGATACTCCGCGCCCAGGGGTTTCCAGCCTTTTTGCTCTAGGTTCCGCGCTTTCGGGGCCATGGCTTGGCCCGCGACCTACCGTTCCTTCGAGTGTTTTGTCTGCCCCCAGTACCTTCTGGGATTTGGGGGCGTATTCGACCAAATAGATTTCCACCATGCAAACCATCACTAATATCCTTTCTGGCATCGTCAAAGGCATTTGCTATAGTGTCGAACACATGAGCGTTACTCAGTGGTCCATTTTTGGAATCACCTCGGTGGTGCTTGGCTTCCTTTGCTTGCGATCTACAAGACACTAGTTCGCTTCCAAACCTTTATCTCTTCGAAAAACCATCAAACGGATTTGATATGCAACCCACGGCTGTCGCAGCGGATCGTCTTCTCGAGCGATTTCTTCAGTATGTTCGCATCGGATCGGCAGCCAATCCCGAAAGTGATCAGTACCCCAGCTCACCTGGACAGCTGACTCTGGGGCGACTTCTTGCGGACCAAATGGTCATTATGGGTGTGGCAGACGTCCATCAAGACGAAAATGGCTTGGTGTGGGGCACTATCCCGTCGAATGTTTCGGTTCCCAGCCCAACGATCTTGCTGAATGCTCATTTAGATACTTCGCCCGAAGCACCCGGCGACAGTTGCCAGCCTCAGGTTCTTTCCAACTACGATGGCCAACCCATTGTTCTGAAAACAGGCGAGATCGTCGATCTTGAATCGACTCCCGAACTCGAGGACTTGATCGGCCATACGCTCATTACAACTGACGGGACGACGTTGCTGGGGGCCGATGATAAAGCTGGCGTTGCTGCCATCATGCAATGCGCACAGACTTGGTTAGAGAACCCGCAGATCCAACATGGGACCATTCGAATTCTGTTCACCTGCGACGAGGAGATTGGCAGGGGGACTCGGCACTTTCACGTGAAGACCTCCGGCGCCGACTTTGGATACACGTTAGATGGCGGTGGAGCAGGGACCGTTGACGTAGAAACCTTTTCCGCGGACGGTGCCACAGTTACGTTCCGCGGCCGTAATTCCCATCCTTCGGTTGCGAAAGGCAAAATGATCAACTCAGTTCGCGCCGCAGCAGAATTCCTTTCCAAGCTACCGTCGCAAACACTGACCCCCGAAACCACCTCGGACCGACTTGGGTTCATCCATCCCTACACGATCCATGGTGGGGTAAGCGAAACGGTGATTCAGTTCATTCTGCGCGATTTCGATACGCCCAAGCTCCAGTATTACGCTGACTTGCTTCGTGAAATGGCAAACCAGGTTGTGCAGAAAACGCCGGGCCTTGAAGTTCACGTGGAGATCGCAAGACAGTATCGCAACATGGCGGATGTGTTGCGTCAAGCTCCGAAAACCATCGAACTTGCGGAACAAGCTTACCGCGATCTCGGCATCCCATGCCGTCGTGATTCCATCCGAGGCGGGACCGACGGAGCATTGATGAGCGAGCTTGGTCTGCCAACACCCAACTTATCGGTGGGGCAATACAACATCCATAGCGTTCGAGAATTCGCATCCCTAAACCAAATGCAACTAGCCGCCCAACATGTGATTCGTTTGTGCGAACTTTGGACGCGAGCCTAAGTACAGTGTACAGACATCTGTTGGCGAGGCAATCCAAACGGATCGCACAGCTAGTTGTTTCTGTCTGTAAAGAACTTCAAAGCGATTGGTTGCTTGCCTTCGATGTCGTAAGTCGCCGACAGCTCCAGTCCTCGGTCGCCACCCACCTCGATGTACTCCACTCGGAAGGGGACTAGGCCTTGAGGGACTCGAACCCAACGGGTCAACGTCTGAAAGCCATGCGCCAAATCGTTGTCGATCACCATATTGTTATTCAGATAAAGCTTGCTGCCATCGTCGGATCCAATCCCGATCCGCACCAAACCAGCCTTCGGGAATTGAATGTAGCCTGAATACACAATCGAATAACTTCGTTTCTCCGAGGTGTTCACCAGGCTCAAATCCACCTTTTCGACGATCCCTTGCATTACCGATTGAATCGCCGAATAGTCAGGTATCGAAGGGAACAAACCGTCGTAAAACTCGTAATGGACGCCTGGTGTTTTCTCCTCGTTTAAAACAAGCGACTCCACCGGAGACGCTCGCAATTCAAGGGGAACGTTTTCGGATTTCGTACCGCGAGAGAAGGTGACATGAACAGTATCCCCAGCCTTTCGGCCCCAGAGCCCGATCAACCACTCGTGCCCCTGTCGGATACGTTGTTGATCGACTTGCTGGATGACGTCACCGCGGCGTATACCCGCCTCCCAAGCGGACGAACCTTCAAGCACCTGTAACACAACCGCTTGGTCGCCTAGCATGTCAGCTTGCAGACCCACTTCAAAACCACCGACCTCTTCCGCTGGAATCAAATAGGGCATCAGCGTGCGAATCCGGTCCACCGGAATACCCCAATTCGTTCCCTCTTCATTCGTGCTTTTAGATACTGCTAAGCCAATCAAAGCGCCATCAAAATTCACGACGGGACCGCCCGAGTTTCCTTTGTTGGTGGTGGCATCAAATTGAATGAAGTCCGGTCGCCCACCTGTGCTGCGTTCACGCTTTCCAAGTAAGTCGTCCGTTTCATTCCGCCAAAATGACTTGACCAAAATGTTGGGCCACGAGGGCTCAATGGAGGCCGAGTTGATGATGCCTTGCGAGTACACAATTCCGCGCCCGCCGGGATTGCCGCCCACAATGATCGGCTCACCGAGTTGAAGATCGTTGCTGCGACCGATACGGATGGCAGTCTTGAGGGCGGACAAGTCGCTAACTTTTAGAACAGCCAAGTCCCGTTCGGGAACTCGGCCCACAATCTCGTAGTCAGCTCGGTGCAAACCAAAAAGGGCAAGTCCTTTCGCGTTGGTGGTCACATGGTCGGCCGTCAAAATGTAACCCGACTCATGGAACACTGCACCGGTCCCCGCACTGTTCGTCGCCGTGAAGATAGGCACGACACCTGCCTGGATCTGTTGGATCACATTGACGGAGGGTGTCACCCGAGCCGAATCTTGGCTCCAACCATTGGTAACGCAATGGATTGCCAGGACCAGGGACGTCAATCGTTTCAGCTTCATGTCAGTTCTCGTTTGTTGCTTTCAGAAAGCCAGGTTCCGATAAGCATTCCGCCCAATTGCTTACTCCGCGGCTTTCGCAGCAACTTGGATCAGCAAAACTAGACCATGCTATTCTAGATGCTTCTCGACACAAACACGTATTGCATCAAATACCTGCTCTGCCGACTGCATACCATCTACAGTCTCTAGCTTGCCTTGCGCCGCATAAAACTCTGTAAGCGGGGCTGTTTGCGTCTTGAAAACATGCAGACGCTCACGAATGGTCTCGTAGTTGTCGTCGACCCTGCCATCAATCTGGGCCCGCTTCAGCAATCGCTGAATCAATTCCTCTTCGACCACCTGAAGCTCCAACGCCATATCGAGCTTTAAGTTTTGCTCCGCAAGATAATCATCCAGCAATTGAGCTTGGATGATGGTGCGTGGAAAGCCGTCGAACAGTGCACCATTCTTGCAATCATCCGCCTGCAATCGCTGAGCCACAATCCGCATCACCAAGTGGTCCGGGGCTAGTTTCCCGGCGTCGATGTAGGAAGCAATCCATCGCGATAATGCAGAGTCCTGCTTTTTGACGGTGCGAAGCATTTCCCCCGTGGAAAGATGGGGAATTTGAAGCAGCTCCAGCAGCTTTTTGCACTGTGTTCCTTTTCCCGCGCCCGGCGGACCGATGAATACCAATCGCATTTCAGCGGCCTTCTAAACTCACCGTGGTCGAAAACAAGTAAACCAAAAACCGTAAACTATTGCTCCAAGAGCCCCTTGTAGTTGCGCATCAGCAGATGGCTATCGATCTTTTGAATCAAATCGAAAGCTACGCTCACCGCAATCAACAAGCCCGTGCCACCGTAGAATCCGGCAACACTTTGCGAAACGCCAAACTGTGACGTAATGATGGTAGGAACAATGGCGACTAACGCCAAGAATGCTGCACCAACATAAGTAATCCGGATCATCACCTTCTCCAAGTAGTCCGCGGTTCGCTTGCCTGGACGGTATCCAGGAATGAACGCACCAGAGTCTTGCAAGTTCTGCGACATTTCCTTTGGATTGAACATGATCGATGTCCAGAAGAAGCAGAAGAAGAAGATAAATGCGATGTAGAGCACGTTGTAAGTGAACGACGAACCGGTTGTGAACATCGACGAAAGCGAACTAAAGGCGCTTGCAACGTTCTGAGTCCATTCAGCATCACCGGCAAAGGCGCCTGCCAGCATGCCAAACAACAATCCTGGAATCATTAACATGCTGCTAGCGAAAATGATCGGCATAACGCCGGATTGATTGATCTTCAAAGGCAAGAACTGCTTGGTTCCACCAAACACTCGACGGCCACGGACATGCTTTGCACTTTGCATTTGAATCCGACGCTGAGCCATGGTAATGAACACCACCGCGAAGACGACACCCACGAACAAAAAGGCGAGCACGATCAAAACGTCTGGCCCAATCGCGTTGTTGGACATTCCGGTGAGCGAGCCCGACATGTTTTGTCGGAGATCCCACAAGGCTTTCGGCATCTGAGCCAAAATGCCGGCCATGATCAAAAGCGAAACGCCGTTCCCGATCCCATACTCATCAATCTGCTCACCCAGCCACATCAGGAACATCGATCCCGCAGTCATGATCGCAACGGTTGTAAAGATCCAACCCCAAGCCAGTGAACTGCCACCCGAAGAGTAAAACTCTTTGGAGAGCGGAGCGTTTGGATCTGAAATCACGCTGAATTGCAAATAGGCCCAACTCTGGATGATGCAAATAAACAAGGTCAAATACCGAGTGTATTCGTTGATCTTCTTCCGACCAACCGCACCTTCTTTTCGCAGTTGTTCGATAGGGGCCCAAACGGTTCCCAGCAACTGGAAAATGATCGAGGCCGAAATGTAGGGTGCAATCCCCAAACCGAAGATCGTTAGCGACCTTAGATCGGTTGCGGAGAAGACAGCAACCTTGTCTAGGAACGAAGCCATCTCGCCCGAATACGCAAGATTCCCATCCGTAAGAATGGGCAAGCGGACGTGATAACCGATCCGGTAAACTGCGAGAAGAAACAGTGTCAGAAAGATCTTCTGTCGCAATTCCGGGATCGAGAAAACAATCCTTAATTTTTCCAGCATGTCGTCATGTTCCTGAAAGTGATTGAGGACATGTCCTCACTTAAAGCATGTGGCCGACGTTGAGTCCAACGCCGGCCACCATTGTTTCGAATATTTTGGATTACTGCTAGGCTAATTCTTGGAACAGAGTCCGCAGTTCGCAAAACAGCTCGGAAGGGTAGCAGCAAGAAAACGGATTAAGCTTCGCTCTTCAACGCTGCAACTCGTTCCTTCGGTGTGCGTTTCGCAGCAATGATCTCAACAGTACCGCCTGCCGCTTCCACTTTCGCCTTTGCCGATTCACTCATTCGAGTGACTACAAACTTGAGCCCCTTGGTAACTTCGCCATCGCCGAGAATCTTGATTTCGTCGCAGCGAACCTTCACCAATCCCTTTTCGCGGATTGTGGTCGCTGTCACTTCTTCGCCTGCTGCAAAAGCAGCATCGATGACACCGACGTTGACGCCGAAAACCGTTACAGCAAACCTGTTATGGAAACCACGCTTTGGAATCCGACGAACCATCGGCAAATCCCCACCATTGAAAATGGGGTGACGTGAGTATCCGCTTCGGGATTTAGCACCGTTATGGCCTCGACCAGATGTTTTGCCTGTCTTGCTGCCGATACCACGTCCAACGCGCTTGCGAGCTTTGTTGGTAACGATGTCTGTGTTGACTTCTTCTAGATTCATGACAGTTTTACGCCTCGGAGTCGTTCGACATCTTCGCGAGTTCTCAATTGAGACAGCGCGTCAAAAGTCGCTTTGATTAATACAGTTGGATTGTTGGAGCGGAAGCTTTTGGTCAAGATGTCTTGAATTCCAACAGCCTCACAAACCGATCGGACAGCTTGCCCCGCGATGATACCGGTACCTGGACTAGCAGGCATCAGAAGCACGTGAGCAGCACCGAAATGACCAGAAACCGCGTGAGGAATCGTACCGTTGACCAAAGGGATTTTGATCATGGCTCGGTTAGCACCCTTTTGAGCCTTTGCAACGCTCGGCGGAACTTCGTTCGCCTTGCCGTAGCCATAGCCCACGCTGCCTTTACCATCGCCAACTACCACGAGTGCTGCAAAGCTGAAACGGCGTCCACCCTTCACCACAGCAGCACAACGTTTGATCTTCAGTACTCGGTCGATCAAGCCGTTTTGGTCAACATTGTTTTGATTTGACATTCTATCATTCGATCCCAATTAGAATTCCAGTCCGGCTTCGCGAGCCGCATCAGCGAAAGCGGCAACACGACCATGATACTTGCATGAACCGCGGTCCATAGCAACTTGTTTGATTCCGGCCTTGATGGCTCGCTCTGCAAGAATCTTGCCTAGCTTCTTGGCCGCTTCACAGTTTCCGCCGTACCCGACTTCACTGCGAAGGTCTTTGTCTCGTGAAGTCACCGATACAATGGTTCGCCCAGTTGTATCGTCGATGACTTGGCAACCAAAGTTTTGAAGCGAACGATAAACGCACAAGCGAGGACGTTCCGTAGTACCACGGACACGCTTCCTAACTCGAAACGCACGACGCTCGCGTTGACCATCGACAACTCTTCGAATATCCACAACAAACCTCTGTCATCTTGACGCAATAAACATGCGTCCAACAAAAACCAAATCCAATGTATGTATTCTTGCCAGATCCACGATCGAAGCAAGTCCGAAAACTAAGTAGCGCTCTTGCCTGGCTTGAGCTTGATCTTCTCGCCAAGATACCGAACACCCTTGCCCTTGTACGGCTCAGGCTTCCTCAGGGAGCGAATGTAAGCAGCGAACTGTCCAACCGCTTGCTTGTCGCAACCCTTGATATTCACGTGCGTTTGATCTGGACAAGCCACATCTAAACCTTCAGGAATATCCAAGTGCAACTCGTTGGCAAATCCAACTCGAAGCTGTAGGACTTTTCCTTTGATAGCCGCCAAGTAGCCCACACCAATGATCTCAAGCTTCTTTTCGTACCCGTTCTTCACGCCCAAGATCATGTTATTGACTAGAGCACGCGTCAAACCATGATAGGCACGCGAGTCACGCTCGTCATTTTGACGGGAAACGACGATCGTCTTCCCATCTTCACTCAAGGCGAGCGAAACTTCTTCGCGATGCGTGAAAGACAACTTGCCCTTCGGACCTTCAACATGAACGGTTCGATTTTCGATCGAAACCTTCACACCATCAACAACCGGAATTGGGGCTTTACCTACTCGGGACATGGATCAATCTCTTCTATAACGGAATGTATTGGACAAGCAAATCGCTTGCAGTCTTCCTGGTTCAAACTCTACTAGCAAATTTCGCAAAGGACTTCGCCGCCAAGCTTTTGCTGGCGTGCTTCTCGATCGCTTACAACACCCCTGGATGTACTGACGATCGAAATGCCCAGACCGTTCAAGACAGGCTTCAACTCTGCGCACTTTGCGTACACTCGTCGTCCTGGCTTGCTGACGCGCCTAACGGTTTGGATAACCTTCTCGCCGTTCGGACCGTACTTCAGTTCGATGCGGAGCATCTTGACCGGAACGGCTTCCACCTCGGAAAAATCCCAGATGTAGCCTTCACGCTTCAGTACGTCGGCAACCCCCACTCGCAATCGCGAAAGAGGAACATCCACAAACGGTCGTTCAATACGAACGGCGTTGCGAATGCGTGTTATCATATCAGAAATTGGGTCATGAATCATAATGTGGATACCCCAGAAACTCTACCAACTAGCCTTACGAACACCGGGAATCAGCCCTTTGTCTGCCAACTGTCGAAAACAAATTCGACAGATGCCAAACTTGCGATACACCGCACGTGGGCGACCACACAATTTACAACGGTTCTCTCGGCGAGTTGAAAATTTTGGCTCGCGATTGGCTTTTGCAATTTTGCTTTTGCTGGCCACAGGTCGTTTCCGATTAGTTCAAGGTGATACGGGTGAGTAACTATGTTGAAGACAGTCCGAATCGAACTGTCAAAAAATTAAGCTGTCTTCTTTACCTTCGGTGCGCGGAATGGCATTCCGAACATCTCGAGCAATCTTCTAGCATGATCGTTTTCTGTCGCGGTTGTAACAATCGCGATGTTCATCCCCTGGGGACGAGCAAACTTGTCTGGATTGAGTTCAGGGAACACCAACCATTCCGATAGACCCATGGAGTAATTTCCATGGCCATCAAACGCATTCCGGTTAACACCACGAAAGTCACGTACCCGCGGTAGAACAATACTGACGACTCGATCCAAAAACTCGTACATTCGTTCCCGTCGCAAAGTCACTTTGCAACCGATGGCAACTCCCTCACGGAGCTTAAAACCAGCGATCGAGTTCCGTGCGAGCGTTAGTACAGGCTTCTGGCCAGATATATCTGCCATTGCCTCAGCAGCAAGTTCCAGGTACTTCTTGTCTTGCATCGCTTCTCCAACACCCATGTTGATGGAGATTTTTTCAATCTTTGGAATTGCGAAGATATTCTTGATACCTAGCTCTTCACGAAGTGCTGGTAGAATGGTTTCGTTGTAGTGTGTTTGAAGTCTTGGAGCCATTTTGAAACGCTTCTTGATTACCTAATTAATTAACTCTTGGCCGCGTGTGCTGCTCGTGCTGGTGCGACAACACTAATCGTAAGACCGCTCTTTTTGCTGTATCGCTCTTTTGATCCGTCAGGCAAGAATCGAACTCCGATTCGAGTAGGAACGTTCATGCTCGGGCAAACCAACATGACCTTGGATACATTGATGAAGGCCTCTTTGGACAATCGACCGCCTTGTGGATTTCGTTGGGACCGCTTCACGTGCTTGTACACACGATTCAAGCCTTCAACCACGACCAATCCCTTATTGCGATCGACTTTCAAAACTTTCCCGCGTTGCCCTTTGTCTTTGCCGGAAATCACTTCCACCATATCGTCTGTTTTGATCAACATTTAAACTACCTCACTAGCCAACGATACGATTTTGGTAAAACTCTTCTCTCTCAATTCCCGAGCGACTGCACCGAAAATCCGAGTTCCGCGAGGATTGTCGTCTTTGTCGACCAACACAACCGCGTTCGAATCAAACCGTACATAACTACCGTCGACTCGTCGCACTGATTGTGAAACGCGAACGATAACCGCTCGTACCACTGCCTTTTTCTTAACTTCACTTCCGGGGATCACGCTCTTCACAGAGCAAATGATAACATCTCCCAGGCTTGCATAGCGACGACGTGTTCCGCCAAGAACTTTGATGCACATGACTTCCCGTGCACCGGTGTTGTCAGCGACTTGTAGTCGGCTTTCTTGCTGAATCATGATGGACTAAGTTTCAAAAACAAAAGGTGAAATTCGACACCTGAACCGTAACACACGTTCGGTTCGTGATGCTATTGAGCTGCAGTTTGCTGATCCGCTCTCAAGCTAGCCAAGTCAATCTCGCGGCTCTTTTCAACCACGCGGATCAACCTCCATCGCTTGAGTTTCGACAACGGTCGCGATTCTTCAATCTCGACCTTGTCTCCTACGTGCGATTCATTGTTCTCATCATGAACGTGACATACCGTCTTCTTACGGATGATCTTCGAGTAACGCGGGTGGCGAACCAACCGCTCGATTTCAACTCGACGTGTCTTGGCAGCTTTGTCGCTGGTTACGACACCGACTAGGATTCGACGTGGCATAATAAACTTTGAACCGTACTGGCTAAATAAATTGGACTACGAAACTAAGCTTTCTTCAAACGCTGTGTTTGAAGAGTGCGAACGCGTGCGATCAAGCGGCGATTCAGCTTCATTTGGCTTGGAACATCCACTCGATCGGTTTGAGATTGAAGTCTCAAGCGAAACATGGTCTCTGCAGCTTCTTGGGCTGTCAGTTCCAGTTGCTCATCACTCATCTCTCGAAGTTCAGCGGCTTTCATTTTCGATTCGTTCACTCGTTAATGGACAGACTATGCAGGTCGGCGTCGGACCAACCTGACAGGGATCGGCATCTTCGCAGCAAGTCGCGCGAAACACACCTTGGCTTGTTGTTCTGTTACACCAGCAAGCTCGTACAAAACGGTACCCGGTCTTACGACCGCTACCCAGTACTCAGGCTCTCCCTTACCCTTACCCATCCGGGTCTCCAAAGGCTTAGAAGATACTGGCTTATCTGGAAAAATTCGTATGTAAAGTCGACCTTCACCACGAACGTATTGATTGGCAGCGATCCGGCCCGCTTCGATTGTTGTTGCTCGTATCCAGCCGCCTTGCAGAGCCTGGAGTCCGAAATCACCAAAAACAACCTTGTTGCCGCGGGTCGCGTTACCTTTTATACGTCCTCTTTGGCTTTTTCGGTGCTTGACCCGTTTGGGCATCAGCGCCATCGTTAGCGTCTCCCGCGTAAGAACCTTGATTTACCCAGACCTGCACACCGATATTCCCCTGTGGAGTAGCGGCTTCTGCAAGTCCATAGCTAATTTTCGCTTGGATCGTGCTCAACGGAAGGGATCCGGCATTGCCCTTTTCGCAACGTGCCATTTCCGCTCCGCCCAACCGACCCGACATCTGGATCTTGATGCCCTTGGCACCAGCATCCATAGCCGTTTCAATCGATCGCTTCATTGTTCGTCGGAAGCTAGACCGCTTTGCAAGCTGCTTGGCGATGTCTTCCGCGATCAACTGAGCCTGAATCTCAGGACGATAAACTTCCTCAACCTTCAGATTGACTCGTCGTCCGATCAAGTTCTGCAGTTCTTCCTGCAAAACTTCGATCTCCGTGCCCTTCTTGCCGATGATCAAACCAGGCTTGGCAACGAAAACCATCAATCGAACTTCATCTCTTGTTCGTTCAATCTCAATCCGATCAATGCCCGCTTCTCGATAAGCCGACTTGGTCGGGTGAAACTTAATGAACTTGCGAATCTTTTGGTCTTCGACCAACAACTCAGCAAATTCTTTCTTGCTCGCATACCATCGACTCTTCCAGCCCATGACGATGCCGGTACGGAAACCGATTGGATTTACCTTTTGTCCCATAATGCAGCGTTTCCTACAGCTCTTCGAGTCTCTTGAGTTCCACGGAAATGTGACTGGATCGCTTGAGGATCGTAAACGCTTGCCCCCGCGACATCGGACGAAAACGCTTCATGATAGGCCCGCCATCAATGCGCGCATCCACCACGACAAGCTCTTCGGCTCCATACGACCGACCACTATTCTGATCGATATCTTGTGCACTTCCAACAGCACTCTTGATGACCTTCTCCAACATCCGAGCTCCTCGGTTGGGTTGGTAGCGAAGCATCTCCAGTGCTTCGTCCGCAAACTTTCCACGCACTAAATCAGCCAGTGGTCTGACCTTTCTAGCACTGATGCGTGCGTAACGATGAACGGCTCGGTAAGCCATGATTGTTTCCTATGAACTAAAAACGATTACTTCTTGCCGCCCTTACCACCGTGCCCGCGGAAAGTACGCGTTGGCGCGAATTCCCCGAGCTTGTGGCCGACCATATCTTCGGTAACGAAGACTCGAAGGTGAGCCTTGCCGTTATGTACCATGAAAGTAGCGCCAACAAACTCAGGAACGATCGTGCAACGACGCGCCCACGTAGTAATTGGCTGGCTGTCGTTTTTCTCGCGTGCTTTAAGCAGCTTGGCAAACAACTTGGGGTCTACAAACGGACCCTTTTTTGTCGAACGTCCCATACGTCAGAGCTCTTCCCTTGCAAACTATCTCAGTTTCAATTGACCGTAACGAACCGACTTGCGTCGACGAATAATTGCTGTATTGCTTGGCTTTCGCGGACGACGAGTGAAACCACCCTTCGCCAACTTGCCAGTTGGACTCACTGGGTGGCGTCCACCCTTCGTTCGTCCTTCACCACCACCGTGAGGGTGATCAACCGGATTCATTGCTGTTCCACGAACGTGAGGTCTCCAGCCCTTCCAACGATTTCGACCGGCTTTACCGATTCGAACCGCGTCATGGTCAGGATTACTCATCTTTCCAATGGTTGCTCGGCATTGAATCGGAACTCGTCGCACTTCGCCGCTTGGCAGCTGCAACTGAGCCCATCCCGATTCACGTGCCATCAAAACGGCCGAGGAACCTGCAGAGCGGCATAGAGCCGCTCCACGGCCTGGCGTCATCTCAACGCAACAAACTTCAGTCCCAGGTGGAATGTTCCGCATTGGAAGACAGTTCCCCAACACTGGTGCTGCCTCAGGGCCATTCACCAAAGTTGCGCCAGCCTTCAATCCGTCTGGTGCCAAAATGTAGGTCTTGGTACCGTCCGCATAGTGCAACAATGCAATTCGAGCCGAACGATTCGGATCGTACTGAATCGAATCCACTTTGGCCGAAACACCATCCTTCATTCGCTTGAAGTCGATGATGCGATACATCTGCTTGTGTCCACCACCACGATGTCGTGCTGTGATGAAACCTTGGTTGTTTCGCCCACCGTGTCGCTTCAATCGCTTGAGCAAACTCTTCTCTGGCTTAGCACCAGGCGTCAACTCAGCAAAATCGCTGACCGAAGAATTTCTTCTTCCGGCCGATGTCGGCTTGTATACTCGAATTCCCATGCTTGTGTCCTAATTTAGTCTTTTACGAAGGCTTATCCTAGAAGAAGTCGATCTTGTGTTCATCGCTGAGTTTCACAATTGCCTTCTTCCACGATTTGGTGACACCAAGCTTTTGCTTGTATCGCCGAGACTTACCTTGTCGATTTTGTGTTGCAACCGCAACAACCTTTACATTGAACAGCTCTTCAATCGCAGCCTTGATCTCGGTTTTGTCCGCTAGCGGATTCACCTCGAAGGCATACCGATTATGTCGAGTTGCTTTGTGTACGCCCTTTTCCGTTACAAGCGTACGAAGCACGACTTGATGCGGTGTCAGAACAATTTTGCTTTTGGGTGGTTGCTTTGCCATTTTCATTACCAACTTAATCGTTGTTGTCTTGAGCTACTTCCGATTGACCTTACGCACTAGTTCGCGACTTCAGCCAATCCATTGCGTCCTTCGTTACAACCACTTTCCGAGGTCGCAAGATAATCAACGCATTCAAATCTGTAACAGGACTTACTGTCAAACCCTGAATGTTGCGGCCGCTCAGATAAATGTTCTTATCCAAACCGTTCGTCACAAGGGTCTTGGTTTGACCTTCCAAGCCAATGGCCTTGAAAGCCGATGCTAATGTCTTTGTCTTCGGAGCGTCCATCTTGTACTGATCTACGATCATAACTGAGCCCGAAGAAATCTTCGCAGCAATTGCCATTCGCGTGGCAGCCTGAACGGCCTTGCGTGGCAAACGATAGTAATAGGATCTTGGCTGACGAGCGTTCGCATGGCCACCGCCTCGACGAACCGGAGTTCGCTTGGCACCCATACGAGCATTACCAGTGCCCTTTTGCTTGTACATCTTCTTGGTCGAGCCGGACACTTCGCCACGGGACTTGGTCTTGTTGCTTCCCTGACGGGCATTCGCCAAATACATCACCACGACGTCGTGAAGCAACTGCTTGCTCACTCGTGGGGCCAGAACAGCAGGGTCGATTTCGTAATCGCCCACTTTTGCTCCGGACATGTCATAAATTGGTAGTGTTGTCATCTTCAGTTACGCCTAGTGTTTGCCCCCGCAGGTGAAGCCTGCGACAGATAACTTGTTTCAGTAATGCCTTAGCCGACTTTGTTCGTTTCGCGAATCATCACGTATCCACCATTCGGACCAGGAATCGCGCCCCGAACCAAAAGAAGATTGTTTTCGCTGTCTATGCGAACAACCTTGAGATTTCGCATCGTGATCCGGTCATTACCGTACTGACCTGCACCCTTTTTCCCCTTGCGAACTCGTCCAGGATAAGTACCAGCACTGGTACCACCAGGATGTCGGTGAACCTTCTTTACGCCGTGCGTTGCTCGTTGACCGGCGTAGTTGTGTCGTTTCATCCATCCGGAGAAACCACAGCCCTTGGAGATACCAGTAACATCAACCGACTTCATGCCTTCCAGCACTGTCACTTTAATTTCAGCACCCACAGCGTCAGTCACTGGACCGCGGAATTCGCGAACAAAACGCTTCGGCTCGCACTCGGGCTTTTCAACCGCGGCAACACCAGCGTCTTTCAGCTTGTTGGATCGCTTGCTAGAAATTGCTGCGACTTGACCACGTTCTGCACGCGAGGCCAAACGTCTAGGCTTATCCAGAAAGCCTAATTGAACTGCTTCATATCCATCACGATCAACGGTTTTCACCTGAAGAACATGGCAAGGCCCAGCCTGAATGACTGTAACAGGGACCGCTCTTCCGTCCTGTTCGTACACTTGCGTCATACCGACCTTGCGGCCGAGAATACCTTTGCTCATTCGTTTTATTCCGTAAATCGTGACCGTGAAGGACTCATCAAACAAACCCGCTGGGGGGACCCTGCAAAGAAAGCGATTTACGCAGCTTACAGGTCTAAGTCGATGGTTACCTCCAGGGCTTCCGTTTCATATTGGGAAAACCTGATGGATGCCGTTTAAGCGTTAATTTCCTACCGCGATGTCGCCTTGATCTTGATGTCAACACCGGCTGGCAAGCTCAATTTGTTTAGAGCTTCAATCGTTCGTGCAGTTGCTTGCTTGATGTCAATCAAACGCTTGTGCGTCCGAATTTCAAATTGCTGACGAGCTTTCTTGTCGATATTCGGACCCGAAAGTACCGTATACCGCTCAATCCGAGTTGGCAACGGAATCGGTCCGTGCACTTCGGAGTGGGTCCGCTTGGCGGTTTCCACTATTTCCAATGCGCTTTGGTCCAATACAGCATGATCATAAGCTTCCATACGAATTCTGATGACTTCATGCGATCCGGACACGGTGATTATCTGCCTTGGTTGAGTCGAAAACTGGCCTCTTGTTTAGAGAGGATCTGCAAAATCAAGCCCTACGACGAACGTGGGAGGGGAAAAGATATGGAGGAGAGTATTTGTCGTCAACGCCAAATCTTCGTTTTTGCTTGTTCCCTCTGTTTTTCTTTGCGAAAGTGCCTTTTTAAGGTGCAGTTCGCATTGCTTTTTGCCAGGGTTTTGCTGTATCGACCCTATTTTTCTAGGTCTGTTAGGAAACTGGCGTTATTCGCCACGTTTACTTCGGCTGGCCTGGATGAATCCTTATTGCTTACCCAGCTTGCCGGATTTTGGGTTTGGTCTTCTTGGATTTGGTTATCCGTTTTTTTAGTAAAGCTGCTAGGGCGGATTATTCATGAACCTGGTGTGTAAGCGATTGGCGATGTAACAATCCCTCGCTTACCGGCTTGTTGCTTTAGTGAAGTTGTTATTGGGTAAGGGCGGTACGACGGACTTCCAAGTCCGTCAACGGGGAATTCGACGGACTAGGAAATCCGTCGTAACATTGAATCAACAGCCCAGTAAGCGAGGGATTCTGTGGCATTGCGCGCCCCTCGCTTACACTTCGGGTTGTGATGTTTTCTTTGCCTGCGGCAAATCGATTAAAGCAACAAGCCGTTACGCTTCGGCGTATGAATAATCCGCGATAGCGGGTTGCCTCGCATTCCCGAACAGAAAACTGTAGACGCCCTGCTAGTTGTTGGTCCAAGTTGCAAGTTCTATATTCGTGAACTCGGCCCACATCGGTTTTCCTGCGTGTAGCTGCAACGCGATGATTCCATCTGGAAGCGCTAATTTGGGCTCGTTGTCGGAAAAGTCCAGAACAAGCTGGTTGTTCAGGTAGTGTTGAAGATTATTCCCCTTGGCAATAATCATGACATCGTTCCAGTCGTCGAGACGAAACAACTGTTGAAATTCAGAGGGAGTGATTAGATTGGCGATCACTTTTTTGCCTTCCGCAGACCAGATCGCCTTTTCCCCTAACAAGCACAAACGGCCCCGCTTTCCTCCTTCGTCGTATATGAACCCGCTGACGTTGGGGAGCGTGACTTCGTTTCGCAGTTCATGCTGGTACCCACGTACAACCCAAGGGTTGGGTGCGTCCGGAGAAGTGATATGCTTGGACCGGTATTGAACGCCTGAGTTGTTGGTTGCGTTGCAGCGAAAGGTCACTCGGATTGCGAAATCTTTAATCGGTTCCCCTTGCCAAATAAGAAAAGTGTTCCCTTTGGCGACTTTCTCGGTGGTGGTTTCCCCACGTACCACGCCATCTTGCACAGACCACAATCGCGGGTCGCCGTCCCAACCGGACAGATCCTTCCCGTTAAACAGCGATCGGAACTGGACGCCTTCGGGCAGCACCCCCTCTGGCGACTGACCATATCCTGGTAGGGCCCAAACCGTCAAAAAGAATGCGAGAAGAACTGTTCGCATTGGGTCATTTTCCTAAGGGTTGGAGGAGGGGCTCTAGCGATTGTCGCTAGGTCGATTCATGTGAATACCAGGTCGATCTGACATGATTCACAAGATTATACCTCAAGTAGACTTATACGATTAGAACACCGAGTGAATTTCTTTGCCTTGCGGGAGGCCTGCTCATGCAAATTCGACTATGGTTTTCAAAGTTTTTTGAGAATCGAACGTTTTTCTCTTGGAAAATACAATGGCGTTCCATGGATCTCAGAGTAACTCATGCAGCCCTATCAAGAAAGCTGTAGCGCATCATGAAGAAGCGACGGGAGGGATACTTGGTGATCGCTCAAAACGTCGACGGTTGCGTATCGAGCTCCTTGTGAGACGCTTTGTCCAAGATCGACGTCGGTTTCAAACAGATCGACCATCTTCTTAGTTCCAACGGAGTTCACTGTCGTGATGGGGGAAGCGATTCGCGAATGGATGTTTCTCACCCTGACCTCTCTCTGAATGTTTGGGCGATTCAAGGTGAGATCCGAGCGGAAAGGTGTTGGCGATGATGTAGTCACAGTGAACGCAAGACGCAAGGAATCATTCCCGGCAAGTCCTCTGCGATTAGTCCTGGACCAAACAAACGCGCTGCTTCGCCATGAATCCAAACGCCCGCGCATGCGGCTTCGAACGGGCCTAGCCCCTGAGCCAATAGGCCGGTGATGATGCCGCTTAGCACGTCCCCAGCACCTGCGGTCGCTAAGGTGGGTGGCGCATTGTTGTTGATGACACCTCTTCCATTTGGGCAAGCAATCACGGTGTCCGCCCCTTTTAAGACGACGACTGCTCCAGATCGTTTCGCTGCCCGTCGGCATCGAGTCAGCTTGTCACCTGCTGCGTCGAAAACGCGTGCAAATTCGCCATCATGAGGGGTCAATACACACGGGCCAGTAATGGCTTGATCCAGCTCGGTAGGTTGTTCTTGAAACGCGGTGATCGCGTCCGCATCAATTACGGTTGCGCGCTGTGCTTTGAGCAACAGCAATGTATCGCGGCGCGTTGTTTCAGTAACCCCAGCGCCAGGACCGATCAAGAATGCCGTGATGCGTTTGTCTTGAATGGTCGTTCGAAGGGTGTCTCGGGACCTTAATGGCTTTACCATGATGCTGGTCATGGAAGCGGCATAAATGGGAAATGCAACCTCGGGAACAAGCACCGTTGTTAATCCAGCTCCGATCCGAGCCGCAGCAAAAGCCGACAAACGAGCTGCGCCGGTCATAGGATAGCCACCGTAAACCATGGCATGACCGCGGTCGTATTTGTTTGAGCCCAATGTAGGTTGACGCAAATGGGAATGCCAAAGCGATGGATTGTTCTCAAAAACGTCCGGTTGGAGTGTGTCAAAAACCGAAGTAGGGATGCCGATATCTGTTACGACAACTTCACCGCAATGGGCTTTGCTTGGAAGGAGAAGATGGCATGGTTTTTTACGAAAAAAGGTGACGGTCAGGGCTGCCATCACCGGCGTAAAAACTTGCCCTGTGTCCCCTACGACTCCTGATGGAACATCCACGGCGATGACTGTCAGCTTGCGACTTGCTATCTCTGCCAGCAAGGGCAAAACAGGATTGGGGCGTCCTGGTTGGAAGCCGGCTCCAAACACTGCATCCACGACCAATTCGGCACCCTCTAGGCACTCGGAGGACATAGGCTCCACTGGGCCTGTCCATTGATTAGCATGGTAAAGAGTTTCTGGAGACATGCGGTCCCGCGAGCCTTCCATCGCCAAGCGTACCGGCCAACCGCGCGCAGTAAGCTGTTTTGCGATCACAAAGCCGTCCCCGCCATTGTTCCCGGAACCGCAAAGTACGACGGTTGGGCGAAACGACCATCGCGACTCCATTGCGTCCACAACAGATTGTCCCGCGTTCCTCATCAGATCGACAGCAGGCGTTCCCGAGGCGATCGCAAGTCGGTCCGCTTGGCCCATTTGGCCAACTGTCAGTAGTGCATTTTCAAAGTTCATGCGTTGGATCCGACTATTGCGAGTGATGTGTTCTGGAGACTGAATACGGTTTTTTTATTAAAAATTCTATCAAATTGAAGGCACCCACACGTTTCCGAAGTTAATCCGTGATGATGGAATTGGACTGGTTTTGAGAGTCAAGGATCCGAATGCCGCTACTACCCAGTTGGCCAGCGCCAGGATATACTCACGAGCCTGAAGGCCGCTGTGGCGAAATGGCAGACGCATTGGATTTAAAATCCAAGGTCCCGTAAAGGGGCGTGTGGGTTCGAGTCCCACCAGCGGTACTTTTTCTTGTTTGGGCAATTCATTGCTTTCAAAACCTTTCACGCTGATTTTGTGAGGGCATCGACGATAGGTTTTTTTGCTTACCCCTACCTGTTGAGGACAAGGGGTGCAGTGTCTTAAGTAACCAAAACACCGATCTGCACCGGTGGTGTTGCGTCATCGATTCGTGATTGTTCCCCGTTGGTAGATGCAAGGCATGCATCGGTTCCACAAGTACTCCGTTCGAGGTGGTTAATACCTTTCGAGAGTCGCTCAACCCAGCGAACGCTTCGCAACAGTTGGCCGAAATCTGGCTTTGATCCTGAAGGGATCGCAGATGGTAGCCGGGGGTTTGGCCGCTAGGGCACACCCCCGGTCTCGTTCGCATGCGATGTTTTCGATCCCGGCGGGAATCGTAGATTGCGTCTGCTGTCCGCTGTGATCCCTTCAGGATCAATGGTATAGCCTGCGACAATATCCGGGGGTGTCGCTTCGCTCAACCCCCGGCTACCTTCTATAACCCCTACCGGGGTAATGAGGCGA
>Ga0247831_1001461_pt1 | contig 43949 bp, 35 predicted proteins | sample LaCruzMarch2015__9_FD_192406 | JGI IMG/M metagenome (GOLD analysis project Ga0247831, IMG submission 192406) | Freshwater microbial communities from meromictic Lake La Cruz, Castile-La Mancha, Spain - LaCruzMarch2015_1m | ecosystem: Environmental > Aquatic > Freshwater > Lake | place: Spain...
TCTATTCCAGCGATGATTGTATGACCAATGGTAATTGTAATCGTACCAATAGTAGCAACCCCAAGGTCTCCAATATGTAGGATAATAATCCCAATACCAAGGTGAACGCCATGGATTATAATAGTTGCTATACATGAATGCGATGATACCCCAATTTATAATACGTGGCGCATATTGTGCAGTTTGATAATCATCGTCGTAATAGTTATTGGTATTGTAGTTATTATTGACAATAGTTGTATTGCCTCTATAACCAGGATTTGTAGTTCCTGTGCTTTGTCCATCATTGGGCTCTACTATATAGTTTTGACCATACAAATCTTCATCACCAACCAATTGAATGCTAATATCAGATCCTTTTTTATCTACGTAAAACACGCCAATATCTTGGGTTTCATTTCGACCCAAATCTACTTGCATTACGATAGTGTGTGCATTGCCATTGGCATCATCCATTACTTTGATATAATCAGTTTGACCATCATTGTTTAAATCCAAGTTATTGACTTTACTATCTTGCAAATTGATTTCACGTTCAAAATCTTCAAAAGTTTTAGAACGTTGAAAAATATCCATAACAGCGTATAAATTGAGATTGTCACCCGGAAGTCCCAAGTATGAATTATCTGTTTGTGCAAAGCTAGACAAGCTACTGTATGTAAAAGCTATCAGTGTAAGCAGTTTAAATGACCATTTTAAGCGTTGGTTTTTCATGATGATGTATTTTAAAAGTTATTAATTTTTGCAGCTAGTTATTGAACATACTACAATACTTTGACCTATATAGTTGAATGTAGTTAAATCTAAATTGGGCAATAACAATCTATTATGTTTCAGTCGTTTGCACTGCGCTTTCAAACAACTTTAGTCTTATACTAAGATTACATACATTGTAAGAATCGCATGCTATTATTTACTAATATTTCATTAGCTTTGCTTCCACAAAAATGGATGGTTAGCTCAGTTGGTTAGAGTGCTACGTTGACATCGTAGAGGTCGCTGGTTCGAATCCCGTACCATCCACATTTATTCGCTTCAAATTACTGAAGCATCGTTATTTTATTTCTCCCTAATATTAACACCCCATCTTCTTCTAATCGTTTCAACAATCGCGATACAACAGCACGTGCTGTCGCTAATTCATTGGCTATTTGTTCGTGAGATACTTGTAAGATATTACTTCCTGTTAAATCTACTTTTTTCTCTAACAACAACATTAATCGTTCATCTACTTTTTTAAATGCAATGGCATTGACCACTTCCAAGAGTTCCTCAAAACGTTTGTGGTATTGTTTAAAAATATATTCCAACCACTGCGGATACTCTTTCATAAATCCATTAACCTTCTCGATAGGAAGAAAAAAAATTTCAGCTTCCTCTTCTACCTCTGCTCTTACTTTGCTGGTTTCATGGTGAATACCACCCAAAAATGACATAATACAACTTTCGCCTGCTTTGATATAGTAAAGCAATATTTCGCGACCTTCATCGTCAGTTCGCATGACACGTATGCTTCCTTTGGCTACCATAGGTATAGAACGAATATTGGCATTTTCGTTCAAAATGATATCACCAGGATTGTAGTGTTTGACAATACAAAACTCTTGTAATTTTTCTTTTAATTCAGGCGAGGATCTGAATTCTGCAATATCATCAATAGCTGTCATCCTGTGAAATTAATATTTTTTGAGCCAAAAATTAAAAACCTTACAATGGTTTCGAAAATTCAATACTGGCAATAAGCCACCCTAAAGGCGTAAAATTGAATTCAAACGTAGAATATCCCCTAAATTCATGGGCTTGTGAATCGCCATCGAGATGGCCATCAAACTCCAATAACAACGATACAGTTGCATGTTGATTTTCATCTTTCAAAATGATAGTAAACATACTTACTCCAAAAAAATCAAACCAGTCGTAAGCATTTCTAAACTCAATGATCTTTTTTATTCGATTGTCATCAGTATCAAGGCTATCTAGGTATAAATTTAGCACATCATTTTTGTTGAAAAAAAGCCCTACAAAATCTACTATACTGTTTTCAATATCCCCTTCATAATTAGGATAAAAATCTTCATAAAAAATTTGAGTAACAATATCCTTAGAAACTTTCAAATCAAAGATTTCGTGTTGAAACAAATCTTCGACTATAAAACGATACATCTCACTATCATTGACATTGTCTTCCGAAATAACAGAAACCCCATTGTCCATCATATAATCGAGCAACTCTTCTAAGGCTTGCTCCATATTTTCATCAGTTATTTCACTGACAGGTTTAAATACTGGACGACCTACTTTCTCAAACACTGTTATTTTTGGCGAATCAGCCTGCATAGCCTCAAATTGCTCTACATAGTTGAGAAATTCATTTTCCAATTCAGGAGGTAAAGCCGGCATATCTGGATCCTCTACAAATTTAGCTCCCGTTTCGAGAGCCAATTTTATTTTTCGTATTTCATTTTCGAGGCGAAGTTTTTCGCGCTCTTCATCGCTCAAATGATCTTCCATTACAGCAAGTTTTTATAGGTTAATTATATTCTTTGCGCAATTCTGCAATATCTTTAATCAGTTTATCTACTTCATTCTTTTTTGTACCATCGTATACGCCTCGGATATGTTTTTCTTTGTCTACCAAAACAAATTTTTCAGAATGTATAAAATCAGGCATGATATCTTTTTGCGTGGTATCTTCAACTGCAGTAACTAAATAACTATTGATAGCCATACTATACAAGGCTTGTTTATCGCCAGTAACAAAATTCCATTGAGCAGGATCAGCGTCGTATTTGAGCGCATAGCGCTTCAATTGTTCTACAGTATCTGTTTCAGGATCTACAGTATGGGATAATATAGCCACATCGTTTTGACCTCTGTAAGCTTGAAAAACACTGACCATATTATCATTCATTTTGGGACAAATACCTTCGCAAGTGGTAAAGAAATATTCCACCACATAGATTTTGCCCTCCATGTTTTTTTCAGTAAAAGGTTGACCGTCCTGATTTGTAAAGGTAAACGGTGCTACCTTATGTCCAGGATTGCCAAATGTGGTCAATCGACGAGGATGTTTGAGGTATGTAAAGTAATAATATCCCAAAAATACCATGCCCAAAAGCATAAAAAACGAAATAAGTACAACTGCTGTTTTGTTCACCTTCATAATGCGAACAAAGATAAGATAAAGTGCCTATCCAATGCACCCAAAGATTGAATATTGCATAGAAATTCCCTTTTTTTACATATTCACTTCAAATCAAAAATATCGTAGACTATATGTATGTAAACAAGATTAAATGAATGAATTCAAAATCTCTACTTTTTTACCATTCACTTTATTTTCATACTTTCGCCATATGAGTTTGCCTTATTTTTTTGAACCCTTTGAATCCTCAGATATTATTGTATTGAGTGAAGCCAATATGCATTATATGATGCATGTGTTGCGCATGAAAGTAGGCGAACAATGTTGGATTACCAATGGTAAAGGCATTCGATGTTTAGCTACAATTACTTCAGCAAGCAAGCGAAGCTGTACTATAACTTCAGGAGAATGTATTCAAAGCTTTACACCACCATCTTCTTTGCATTTAGCCATTGCTTTTACAAAAAACCCGGCACGCATAGAATGGCTTTTGGAGAAAGCAACAGAAGTAGGCATAGGATATATCACACCGCTCATCACACATCGTAGTGAAAAAATACATTGGAAACAAGAACGCTATGAAAAAATCTTAACTGCCGCAATGTTACAATCGCAACAAACATGGTTACCTGTATTGAACGAGGCTACTCGACTGGAAAACCTTATAACCTGTGATGCGGACATTAAATGTATTGCATGGTGCGAAGAACACAACGATAAAAATGCGTTACTGTTGCACATACAAAACGATAAAAAAACGATAATTCTCGTAGGTCCCGAAGGCGACTTTACCTCGGATGAAGTACATTTGTGCATGCAACACGGCTTTAAGCCTGTCAGCCTTGGAAGTAATCGCTTACGTACCGAAACTGCTGGACTTTATGCCTGTGTTGTTTACAATTCTTTAATATGATGATGAAACGAATACTTGTTTTTTTACTCACTGTAGCTTCAATGCAGGGTTATACTCAAAAAATGAAATTGGGTTTGCTTGTTTATGGTGGTGGAGGTGACTGGTACGCTAATCCTACTGCGTTGAAAAATTTGGCTCGGTTTTCAAATCAAAACTTAGGTACTCAGTTTGACGGACTTGAAGGACAAGTAGAAGCAGGCAGTCGCGAATTATTAAACTATCCAATTGTATTTGCTACTGGTCACGGTCGTATTATGTTTAACGATGCCGAAGCGCAAAATCTACGCACTTATTTATTGGGTGGCGGTTTCTTACATATTGATGACAACTACGGTATGGACAAATACATTCGCCCAGCGTTTAAAAAAGTACTTCCAGAATTAGATTTTGTGGAGCTTCCTTTTTCGCATCCCGTTTACCACCAAAAATTTGATTTCGCCAACGGCGTACCAAAAATACATGAACACGACAATAAAGCTCCTAAAGGTTATGGCCTCGTATGGCAAGGGCGATTAGTTTGTTTTTATAGTACTGAAACGGATTTAAACGATGGCTGGGAAGACCCTGAAGTACACAAAGACCCTGAAGAAAAACGTCAACAAGCTTTACGTATGGGGGCTAATCTGATTCAATATGCCTTCCTAGGAAAATAATGTTGTATTTCTTTTTTTCGTACCTTTGAAAGTACAAATATGATTTCAATGAAAAAATATCTCATGTCGTTGGCTGCTATGGCTTTATTTTTTGGTGCTTGTAAAAAAAATACCAAAACCCCTGACGCTACAAGTGGCAACTTGACCATTCAATTTAATAATGTAGCTCAAGGCAAACCTGTTGAATATGGTGTGTTTAAATACACCAATGAAGCTGGAAACTTATATAGCATTTCTCTGTTAAAATATTTTATAACTAATGTGGTTTTAATCAAAGACGATCTTACAGAAGTGAAACTCAACAATTACGATTTAATGGACGCTTTTAATACAAGCGCATTTTCGACTGTAGTGGCATCTGATGTTCCATATGCAAATTACACCAAACTCAAATTTTATTTGGGTGTAGATCCGACACGCAATCATACCGGCGCTCAAGATGGCGATCTTGACCCTATACACAATATGATATGGACTTGGAGTACTGGTTATTTGTTTTTAAAACATGAAGGTAAATTCATCAACTCATCAAACGATACTGTAGATATCCAATATCACTTAGGGACTGACCGCGCATTGTCGACTGTAGAAATACCGATAACACTGAATATGGACAAAACAAGTAAAAAAATGAACATTCAATTTGATCTCAACAATATGTATAACTCACCTGTTATTAATTTCAATACAGACAATATTATACATTCTACTGATGTTGCTGACAATGCTTGGATAGATCAAATGACATCGAACACTGTTGATGCTTTTACCTTTATTGGTCAAGAATAATCATTCACTAATTTATTTATAAAAATACACCCAATAAAACGGGTGTATTTTTTTTATATTTACATGCTATAATCATGTTGAAATTCGAACAATATTTTTTTCATCTCTTAGTGCTGTTGGCATTGAGCATTATCATACTACCACAATATTATGTGACGGGCGATGGCGCAGCACATACCTACAATGCAAAAGTGTTGTTTGATTATGTCTTAGGCCACGAACGTGATTTTTACAAAGAGTTCTATACAATCAATCGTGGCATTGACCCCAACTGGATGAGTCATTTGGTCTTGGGTGTGTTTTTGCAATTAATGCCAGCATGGCTAGCCGATAAATGTTTTCAAATCATTTATGTACTTGTATTTGCCTATGGGTTTAGGTATTTTATTCGATCTATTGAAAAAGAAAATTCTTTTTTGAGTTTTCTATTTTTCCCTTTTTTGTTTACCCTACCTTTTCAGCAAGGTTTTTACAATTATTCAATCTCATTGGGAATGTTGTTTTGGTCTGTGGGATTTTATATTCGATCTCGAAGCCATATCGACAATTCGTTTATACAACTTATACTCAGCATCTTAATCTTGATTACTTCATTTTCGCATGGCATGCCGGCTATTTATACTATGTTGTTGATTTTGTTGTTATGGGTTTCTGATCACTATCGTTCATTAATTCCGTTTGATTTCAAAAAAAATGTAGTTGAGCTATCTCGACTTTTTCTCATTTTTTTGCCATCGGCATTTATGATTTTATTGTTTATGGCTAAGCGTGGTACTGGTACTGTACCACATGCATGGAGTAAAGGAAAAAAGTTTTTGGAATTTTTAAAGATGTGGACATCTCAAAGTACACGCGATGCCGAAGTATATCCAGCTGTAGCTGTCGGGCTCTTGCTTTTAAGTTGTCTTATAGTCCTACTATTCACACATCGCAAGGTGCATATTCGGACCAAAAATCCTATGGGATTGGTATTTATTTTCATGGCAGTTTTTACATTTTTTTCATACATCACTTGTCCGCATAGCATTGGTGGTGCTGGTTCTATAGATATTCGTTTAGCTTTTTTACCACCTCTTTTCCTACTGCTATTTTACGCTACCAAAGCATGGCAAGCATCAATGAAACAACTATTTATTGGTTTCTCATTTGTAATTTCTATTGCATTTTTAGTTATTCGTTTTCCTTTTGTGATGAAAGCCAATCGCATCGCGCAAGACGTTATGAAAGCTGGTGAACATATTGAAGATAAATCCGTGGTGCTCAATTTAAGTTTGGATGCATGGCAGCATTTACCCAATGGTGATAGCTTGTTTCATAAGGATGGTTCGTTTATCCATATTGGCGATTTTATTGGCGCAGCCAAAAACAAACACCTTATTCTTGCCATGAACTATGAAGCTGAAATCAATTATTTTCCTGTCAATTGGCAGCCAGGTATTAACCCTCGTGAATCGATAGAACAACTCATACCAGGTACTTATCCTCCATGTGGAAACGTCATGGATTATGAGCTACAACTGAATCGAAAATTGGATTATATCCTCATCCAAAATCCTAGAATGTATTCGTCTTGCACGGACAATTTGATGCTTTCTATTCAGTCTAATTTTGATAAAATATACAGCAATAAGTATGTAGAACTTTATAAGAGAAAGTAATGTGAGCAATGCTTTCGGGATAATAATCTCAAATAAAAAAAATCACTAATGACATTTAAAATAATCGAATGGTTCAAGGCAATCTATACATTTATATAAGGCTTTGCAGGACGTAGAACCAAACTGACTCATCAATTGTGTATGGGTCGAATTGCATCGTGGACAAGGGACTACGGCATCCTCTCCATTTGGATTATTTTTGGTAGTATATTGTGGCGGCGCTATGCCATATTCTTTCAGCTTTTGTTTACCTTGTTCGGTCATCCAATCTGTTGTCCATGCAGGTGATAATACTTCAGTGACACGAACATGATGTATGCCTCTTCCTATGAGTTCAAACTTAATATTGGTTGCTATCGTATTCATAGCTGGACAACCACTGTATGTTGGTGTTATGACTATTTCTACATCTTGATCTGAATGAATTATCACATCTCGAACTATACCCAAATCTTGTATTGTCAAAACAGGTACTTCAGGATCAAAGACCTCTTCTAAATACTCTAATATAAGTTCGCGTGTCAACATATGGATAAACTACCACTCACAACCAGGGTAGGATTTTTGCAAATATTGCAGTTCGGCTAATATCAGTCCAAAATATTCTGTATGTATGCCCGTTTTGCCTCCTTTTTGAAACCACGCACCTTGCAATGCAATCGGAAAGGACAATGTAGCTTCTTCCAGCGTATCGGCAATTATTTTTTCCCAATGAGGTTTAAGCGCAGCGATATCTGGTGCTATACCTTTGGCTTGCATCTCCTTTTCTACCTCACTGGCGTCAAACATTTCACCAGTATACGACCACAATTCATTGATGGCGTGTTGCATTTTTTGCTTGCTTTCATCAGTACCATCGCCAAGGCGGATGGTCCATTCTTTGCTAAAGCGCAAATGGTAGGTTACTTCCTTCAACGATTTTTCAGCTATAGCAGCTAATTTTTCGTCCGTACTTTGCTTTAAGGCTGTATAAAACAAAAATTGATAGGCATCAAAAAATAAGGAACGAGCTATGGTATCCGCAAAATCGCCATTTGGCATTTCGACCAACAACACATTTTTAAATTCGCGCACATCACGTTGATAAGGGTAGCTATCTTCTGTTTTGCCATTGCCTTCTAGTTCTGCTGCGTATTGGTAAAAGCTGCGCGCAGCACCAATATTGTCCAAAGCAATGTTGGACAATGCCATATCGACTTCCAATATCGGACCATGTCCACACCATTCACTCAAGCGGTGTCCGTATATCAATGCATTATCTGCAAGGTGTAATGTATAATTAATCATGCTGTATAATTTTAAAAAAACGAACCTTTGACTACATATGCGTTAACTCGTCAGGCAAATCGTAAAATGTTGGATGACGATACACTTTATCATTCATTGGATCGAAGAAACTAGCCGCATCATCGGGATTAGAGGCATGAATATTGACGCTTTCAATAGCCCAAATACTGATTCCTTCTTGTCTACGCGTATAAACATCGCGCGCCATTTCGATGGCCATTTGTGCATCGGCAGCGTGTAAACTACCAACATGTTTGTGATCTAAGCCAGCTTTGCTACGGATAAAAATCTCCCATAAAGGCCATTCATTTTTGTTCATTTGGATGAATTTTGTGTACAAATGTAAAGTTTAGCGCTGAAAATTACTATAACTATTATCGACAGGATATTAAAAATGTTCGTGTACCCTGTTTATACCTTTGCCATACTTTTGTGTACTGCATTGGCAATTTGCTTAATCAAAGATGGATCTTTTTCAATTGCATTTCCAACTACGATAACATCTGCACCTGCTTTACAATTCAGGTAGGCCTTTTCGGGATCCGTAATACCGCCACCAACGATAAGCGGAATCTGAGTATTGGACGCTATTTTACGAATCATACTCTCTGAAATCGCCTGCTTAGCACCACTTCCTGCATCCAAGTACAAGACATGTTTGCCTTGCATTTCACCAGCCATAGCCGTACATAAAGCGATATCGTCTTTGTCGTGCGGTATAGGTGCACTATGACTCATATACGAAACCGTAGTAGCAGCACCACCGTCTACAACCATATAACCTGTAGAAATCACTTCCAATCCGCTCGATTTGACCATAGGAGCTGAAACGACATGAGCGCCAATCAACAATTCTGGATTACGACCTGAAATTAATGATAGGTAAAACAATGCATCGGAGTATCGACTAACTTGGGATGGACTTCCAGGAAAGAGTATAACAGGTATATCGCTGTTCATCTTAAAAGCCTGAATGCATTCATCCAAGTGTTGAGTCACCATCAAACTGCCGCCAACAAACAAATAATCAACCAAAGCTTCATTGCACAACTGTGCTATTTCAGCTATTTGTTGCAAACTGACCTTGTCGGGGTCTACAAGTACAGCAAATGCTTTCTTGTTTTGCTCGCGCAAATCGACTAGGCTAGTATGTATAGGTCGGGGTGACATGATTGCGACAAAGATATATTTTTATTGGTAAAAAACATATAAACCAACTTAAATGATAAATTGTTTAAAATTGAAGATAATATTCAATTACACATCAATGCTTAATGAAGAGAGGCATAATTGCTCAATCCACATTTTAAGAACTTTGTATAGTCAGATTCAGATGGTGTAAACCCTTTCGGTGTATTCAAAATACGATTATTGACAGGATCGATCAAAGCATAAAAAGGCTGTGTTGCAGACTTGAAATGACGTAAGGATAAATCAAACCATTTATCACCTACAGTATTAGCCATTTTTTTATCCAAAAATGGTGTCGCAAATTTTTCATTTGCTGGCAGTTCGATTTGTTCATCGACATACAGCGAGGCTATGATATACTTATCTCGCAATATATTGTTGATTTCAGGTTTGGTCCATACATTTTCTTCCATTTTACGACAGTTGACACAAGCCCAACCTGTAAAGTCGATCATGACAGGTTTGTTTTGTTTTTTGGCTTCAGCCATGGCATCTTCTAAGTATAAATAGACTTTCAAACCTTTGACTTCGTGCGTGCGCTTCATAGATCCATTTTTCAACTTTTCTTCTTTGTGCATCCAACTGTAGAATTTTGGTGGTGGAAATCCACTTACCAAGTTGATATCTTTTCCAAAAAAGTCGAGCGATAAATATCCTGCAAAAACAATACAAAATCCTGCTATCACTTTCATTGCCATAGAACTCTTAAAGGTTTCATCTTTTTTGAAGGTGAATTTGCCCAATAAATACAAAGCCATCAATATTAAGACTACAATCCATAATCCGATAAACAATTCACGCTTGAGGAAACCCCATTGTTTGACCAAATCGGCATTGGATAAAAATTTGAGCGCAAAAGCCAACTCAATAAAACCAAATACAACTTTGAGTACAGTAAGCCAACCACCAGACTTAGGTAAGGCTTTCAATAAATTAGGAAACATGGCAAACAATGCAAAAGGTACACCTAATCCGATACCAAAGCCAGACATAGCTGGTGTTATAAGTTTGGAATTGCTAATATTGCCCAATACTAAACCTAAAATAGGTCCCGTACATGAAAACGAAACGATAGCCAAGGTCAAGGCCATAAAAAATATACCACCTGCGCTTCCAACGCTACTACGAGAATCTACTTTACTGGCAATAGAAGATGGTAAACTGATATCGTAATAGCCAAATAGAGAAAATGCGAAAACAACAAATATGGCAAAAAAGGCAAGATTGACCCATACATTCGTTGAAAATGAATTTAAAGCATTGCCGCCCCAACCTAAAAATAAAAACGGCAAACTCAATAAGAAATACACTAAAAAGATAAAGAATCCATACATGATGCCACGTTGAACGCCTTTCTTTTTGTCGCCAGAACCTTTAAGAAAAAAGCTAATGGTCATCGGAATCATAGGTAATGTACAAGGGAAAAACAAAGCTGCAAGTCCGCCCAACAAACCATACAATAAGGCTGTCCAAGCAGACAATTCCTTTTGAGCCACCTCGCCACAATCGCCTACTGGCGTGCCATAATCACCGTACACATTCAAACCTGCAGTCGCATTGGTATCAGTCGCAGATTGTTGATTCGAATCAGTTACGGCAGCTAAATTCAGTGAGTCTTTGGTTAGTGTTGTTGAAACCACTGTATCTAGTGAGGCCGCTTTAGACATATCAATCACCACATCTTCATCTGTAGGTGGCAAACAACCTTGGTCGTCGCAGGTTTGATAATATACATTTGCTTTGATTTTGTCAAGTTTAGTGTATTTTACTTTTTGAACATAGTCCACTTTATCTTTAAAGTAATGAATAGTACCTACGCCATCAATTTCTTCAGTGTGCAATTTACCTACTTCCTTTACTTTACCCACTAATTCAATGGCGCTTGTTTTAGTTATTTTGATCTCAGGCGCTATGAGAGAACCATCACCACCTGGGTTAAAACTATATAAATGCCAGCCTTTATCCATTTTAGCTGTAATGACTAATTCGGCTTCTGTAGCAGATATAATTTTAGTGGAGGTTGATAAATGAACTTTTTTCATCCCTTGAGCAAATGCACTTACATTTACTAAAGCGAGAACTAGGAATAATATACTTTTTTTCATGTTACTTTTTTAAAGTCATTTTTAAACGCCTCAAAAAAAACCATGAGGCTATGATTCTTACAAATTATAATTTTATACTAAATGGCACTTCTGTAGGAGGCAAACACATCATTTCATTGCAAAGTTGAAAACTAATATTACCTGTCACTGTGTGTGCTTCATACGCTGCTACATTAACTTTAAACGCAACTTCGTGTTCGTAATAATTTACCAACCCAACGCCTTCCATGTTTTTTGAAATCTCTTTACCATCGACAATCATCGCATTGATTTCACGAAATTTTTCGGGATGATCAAATGTCAACTGAGTTGGTATAAGCAAGCCATCCCCACCAGGTGTGGGTGAAAAAACATGCCATCCTTGCTCAATCGTTGCTTTCGCATAAATGGTATACACCTCAGCATCTTTTGCTTTTTCGCTGTAAAAATTCCATTTTACGGGACTTGGCATTTGGGCTTTGAGGCTATTGGCCAAAAATAACAAACAGATGAAGAGAATGTGTTTCATAGCTTAGTTATTGATTAGACTTTTAAATATTTTCATGCCATCTGTATTGCCCAAGATAGGCGAACAAGCTCGTTCAGGATGCGGCATCATACCAAATACATTTCGACCTTCGTTGCAAATACCTGCAATAGCATGTGTAGAACCATTTGGATTGTCTTTACCTATCTCGCCTGCTTCATTGCAATATCGAAAAATAACTTGATTATTTTGCTCCAAAGCTGTCAAGGTAGCATCATCTGCAAAATAGCGGCCTTCGCCATGTGCTATTGGTATCATGATGGACTCTCCCGCATTTTCTTTTGTTATTGGTGTTGCATCGTGTTCGCTTTTGATATAGACATTTTTACAAATAAATTGTTGATTGTCATTGAGCAACAATGCGCCTGGTAGCAAGCCTGATTCGCATAGGATTTGAAACCCATTGCAAACACCCAATACTTTACCGCCCTGGTTTGCATGTTCAATCACACTTTCCATCATGGGGCTAAAACGTGCTAAGGCACCGCAACGCAGGTAATCCCCATAGGAAAAACCACCTGGTAATACTATACAGTCATCTTTCGTAAAAGCCGACAAATCGCGATCTTTGTGCCAAAGCATGACAACCTCTTGTCCTAAATCGTGGCGCAAGGCATGTTCCATATCTCTGTCGCAATTTGATCCCGGGAAAACTACAATTCCAAATTTCATATGATGTGTTTTAAAATAGCCACTGAACAGTAATCAGTACGGCCAATAAAAAATAGAAGGTAAAAATATTATATTTTTCGATATTATTATGGAAGGTATTACATAATAAAATGCTAAATGGGGTAATTGCGATAATCCAAGGGGTAGATGGAAAAATACTAGAGAAACAACCCGCGATCAACCCAAAAACAATATATACATGTATAGCACCCCATTTTTTCTTGACTGCAATAGGATTTTTGGCAGACAAATTGTTACCAATGTAAATACCATATATAAGTAAACTGATTGAACTAACAGTCATTAGTATAAAAACAGGCAAGGTTACCAATTGTAGTGGAAGATTGATGTGCAAATACAGATTTTTAGCATAAACAGGCCATTTCCCACTTAAAAAAAGCAAGGCCAAACTAAAATAAATTGGTGTGAGCAAACCTAATAAATAGGCCATAATTTCTTGCAATATGATAGGCCTGAAAACAAGTATAAAAATAAATAATGCCAACAAAAATAATATAGCTGGGAAATAAAACAAAACTGCCATAGAAACCCATAAACCAATGTCAAATACAGCTTTGCGAGACGATGTTGCATTTTGCAAAGTCAATGCTTTGGCTACAGCCATAAAAATGAAAATATTTGCAATGGCTGCAAAAGAAAGAACATTTAAGGAAGGTAACATAGATGTCATTAAAACAAACATCAACGCTGTTAAATAACTTTTGCGTTGAAACATCTTTTCACGATTGATGACATAATTGATGTATAAAGCAACACCCAAAATGACACAACTAGACATAAATACATACACATTGGGTGATGACTTATACCAAGCATACATCCAATCCCATTGAAAGAACACGCCTTTGTGAAAATCGCCTAAATCCTTCAAAGTTGGCGGATGCAAAATAGCATTGTTCTTCATGATAAAAGTCACGAAAACGAGCGCGATGGCGGTAGAAACAGTATTTTGCTTGAAAACTCCTAACACAAATGCCGATTAAAAACTGATTTTGAGGAAGCAAAGATAACTTTTCATAACACATGGCATGACTATTTCTGCTTTTGAAAGTTGTTTGGCCGAGCGAGGCATCCAATTCCAATCTTGCATTTCTACATCAGTCGGAATTTCTTTCATGGTCATTTCGCTGTTGTTGTTGATAATACCAGCCATCAAACGGGGTGTTTTACTGTTGACATCGTTGAATAAATACACCTTTCCTTGATTATGTTCCAAAATACCAATGGAAGAATAAATACCCATATCGTCGTTAGAAAGTTGCTCTTTGAGCATCACTTGACTCCATGCCACAGAACCATCTACTTTTAGATTAAAAATAGCCAATTCATCGTAATAATATTCATTTATTGTTCTCGAATTGTCTTGCATCGACATCATGCCTATACCAAATGTTGGATTCATTGAGGTAATAGTTCTTACACTTTGAAAATATTTCTCTGCCACCACTTCAATACCACCATCTGTTTTGACAGATAAATGTCTGATTTTAAAATCTTTTAAATCATTTCGCCCCTGTGTTACTTGTAACGCAAGGGGAACAAAATGGCTAACCGGCGCTGCTTGTTGTTCTTCGTCAAAGGCAGTGTAATAAATACCTTTGGGTGTATTGAACCTACCTTCGGCATAAAATCCACAGAGATAAACCATGGTATGATTTGGATCTATAGCAAATCGAAAATCACTCACTGCATGCTTATTGACCTCAATAGGATTGATGGTAAATAGAGCTGCTCGTTGTTTTGCCGATAATATCGAAAACTCATTGACACTCCCTTTAGATGAAGGTTTTTCATGATAAAGCAAATATGCGTTGCCTTCGTTCGAAACCGCTGCTTCTTCGTTTATAATCCATTCGCGCTCTGGCAAAGGTTGTTTAATATGGGTTATAAGTTTCATTTCATCGCTCAAAACAAATGCTTCAATATTCCATGTATCATTTTCGTAATAATAAGAATACAACAACATTTTAGAATTATTTTGGCTACGCGCTACTGTAAAAGATAGATTTTGGCGCAGGCCTCCAGAAGGAATACTTGTTAATAATATCGGTGTAGACCATTTCATGTCGCTTTGCAACTGCGACACATATAAATTTTCCTTTTTATTTTCACGCTGTTGGTAGGCAGCTAAAATGGTTTTCCCATTGGCTAAAAAAAATATTTGGGAGTAGTTTTCAGCTACCATATCCATTGCTACTGACCTTATTTTATTCATTGTAGCATTGTAAAAAATGAGCTCTGCCTTTTTATTTCGCTTACGATAAACCACATTGGCATCCTCCATTTTTCCGACAACAGCAAAATCATCATATCGTAAATTAATATCCTCTTTGTCGCTCAAATACAGTTTTTGCGCAAGCGAGTATTCAGCACCCAATAAACTTAACACTAGTATGAAAATCGCTCTCATCATAATTCTTGTATCCTAATGTACAAATGTAGTGACAAAAAGTGAATTCGAAGGAGCCGTTCGTCGTAAAGTCGTTACATTTGTAATTCAAATTTTTAGTTTGAAAAAACTCATTATACAACTTCTTGTCTTTTTAATAAAGATATATCAGTTGGTTTTATCGCCATTTTTGGGTGCCAATAAATGTCGCTATGTGCCTTCATGTTCAGAATATGCAAAAGAAGCTTTGCAAAAACATGGACTTGGCAAAGGTTTGTGGCTAAGTGTAAAACGTATTGGGCGATGTGCGCCTTGGGGCGGACATGGTTTCGATCCAGTACCTTAATCCATTTACGAAGGTAAAATCGGGCTGAAAAGCTAACCACAACTATTTCAATGCAACCAAACACCTCTCCAAACCTGCTTTCGGTATTATTTTTGTATACTTTAACATCCAAAATCATTAGTTCGTGGACGCCATAGCGATATTTTCGATAAATTGCACATGAATTTAAATACTACAAAAACATGAAGAATTTTTTTTCTCATTCAAAAAAATATGCAATCGGTCTATTGCTCGGTATAAGCACGATGCTGTTTATCCAAGCCAAAGAAACAGATTCTTATTTTGAAATATCGAAAAATATGGAAGTGTTTACGACACTTTTCAAGGAACTCAATACATATTATGTAGACCCCATACAACCCGGCAAAATAGTCAAAAAAGGTATAGACGCTATGCTTGAAGATCTTGATCCTTATACAAATTACATTACTGAAGAAGATATCGAGGATTATCGATTTATGACTACAGGAAAATATGGTGGTATAGGTAGTACAGTTCGTAAAAAAGACGACTACATAGCCATATCTGAACCATACGAAAATAGCCCAATTGTGAAAGCTGGCTTAAAAGCGGGCGACATTATACTTGACATTGATGGACATACAACTAAAGGAAAAGAAATCGATGATATTAGTAAATTTTTGAAAGGATCGCCTGGTACACAAGTTAAATTACGAATTAAGGACGGTATTACTGGTGCAGAAACAGTCAAAACAATTACACGCGAAGAAATCAATGTGAGTAGTGTACCTTATGCTGGCATGCTTGGTAGCAACAATGAATATGGATATGTTCGTCTAACTCAATTTACAGAACGCTGTGGGACAATGGTACGTACATCATTTGATAGTTTAAAAAAAGCAAATCCAAACATGAAGGGTGTAATATTAGATTTACGTTTCAATCCAGGCGGATTGTTAGAAGAAGCTGTCAATATTTGTAATATTTTCTTGAACGGCAACCAGTTGGTCGTGAGTACAAAAGGTAAAAACGAAGAGTGGGACAAAGATTATAAAACGACTACAACCCCTTGGGATGAAAAAATACCTGTAACGATATTGGTCAATCGACATTCTGCTTCAGCATCTGAAATCGTAGCTGGCACTTTGCAGGATCTGGACCGCGGTGTTGTAATCGGACAACGTAGCTTTGGAAAGGGATTAGTACAAACAACTCGTTCTTTGGCATTCAACGCCAAACTAAAAGTAACCACTGCAAAGTATTATACACCAAGTGGTAGATGTATTCAAGCTTTAGATTACTCACATCGCAATGAAGATGGTAGTGTAGGCGAAATTCCGGATTCTATAAAATCTAAATTTAAAACTAAAAATGGTCGCATCGTTATGGACGGTGGTGGCGTAGATCCTGATGTTAAAATTCCAACTAAAGAATCTATTCGCATACTAGCAACGCTTTCGAATAAATCCTTTGTATTTGACTATGCAACACAATATGTTTCAAAACATCCTTCTATTGCAAGCCCAAAAGAATTTGTATTGACTGAAAATGATTTCAATGAGTTTGTAAAATGGCTCGATGGTAAAGATTATTCATACCAAACCAAAACAGAAGAAGCTTTGAGTGAATTGAAAGAAATAGCTGATAAAGAGAACTATTACGATGGCATAAAAAAAGATTACGAAAGTTTGCAAAAAGCAGTCAGTCACGATAAAAAACAAGATTTACTCAAACACAAAAAAGAAATTACACGTTTATTGCAAGATGAAATCATTACTCGCTATTATTTTCAACGTGGTCGCTTGCAAAACCAACTTAAAGAAGATGATGAAGTTATAGAAGCTATCAATGTGCTGGGAAATACTTCAAAGTATACTAGTATTTTGAGTGGAAAGTAAAAGCCCCACAAACTTTGACTTGATTTATTTTATTATTCTATAAATATCTTTTTAGCTAATTTGGATTTAAATTGACTTCTTGCATTCACTATATAAATCCCTGATTGAAATCCTTGAGCAGAATAAGTTGAAAGCGTGTTCCCTAAACAAGATTTATTTAAAATTGTTTTTCCTGCAAGGTCATAAATCGAAATGAATAATGGAAAGTCACTCTTATTTTGAATAAGGATATTGCCATTTTTGTATTCTATATCAATTTGGGTATCCAATTTACTAACTTCATTTACGGCATTAGGAGAAGTTTGACCAGCAGTTATAGGATCGTTTATTTGTGTATTGATAGCATATTCTACTACTTCTATGGTATCATCCTTAAAATAAGGATCATTTAAATCATCTATTCTATATCGTAATTTTATCCAACCATATATGGTATCAGACATAATTACTTTAGTAAACCCCAAATACCTATCACTGACGGACTGAGGCCAATTTTGGCTTACCCAATAGTCCTCACAAAAAGTATAAAAGCCAAATCCTGAATTAAACACAACTGGATCACCAAAATTTTTTAAATAAGAAATTGAATAAACAACATTTGGTGGATTTGAATTAAAATAATTCGATGTATTGCTAAACCATGATTGTGTAAAAATACCTGGCATGTCTATTGAAGATATAAACAAATCAGAATTAGCATCATTGTCAATATCCAACCCTAGAGAATCTTTTAAAGAAGAATTGTATGTGTTGAATAGAATTTTTTTATTAACTGGTACTATCGTAATTTGAGAATAGGATTCTATGCTGACCAATAAACTCAATAGTAACATTACATTTTTTGTGGTGCTTTTCATATTTCAAGGTTTTCAGAAGAGTGATTTACTTCATAAAGATACAATTTATTTGATTTTATACATATTAGTGTAAACCTATTTTAAGACAAGGCTGTTCTATTTCTCGCGAAAATGATAATCCCTTTTTACTCATTTCGAATGCCAATGCTCTTTGATAGATAACCTCTTGAAATCCATTCCCTAAAAAAGAATGTACTTCAAATGATGCACCGATAATCTTTTCTGTAATGTCTTTATGGTTGAGTTCCATTTGCTCAATATGTATTATTTAAAATCTTAGCTTTCATATAAATCCGTGTAACTCAGTGCCATCTTCAAAATCCGTGATTCAGACATTTTACTCCACAACTACTCTTCGCACCCACTCTCCCACTTTCAACAAATAGACACCTCGCGGTAAATTCAATACATCTATACTACTTTTTTGTTGCGCAAAATGACACTCTTGTGACATCATTGTTTGACCAAGCATATTGAATAGAGTTACTTGTATGCGCTTGCCTTTTAAAGCTTCGCAAGAAATAGTAATGCTCGTACTCGCAGGATTTGGATAAACCATTAGCATCTCATCTCCCTCCTTTAGAGGGCTTGGGAGGCTTAACGGCCAACAAGGCAAATCCGCTCCTAATTCATAGTTGGGCATATTTGGAGGGCATGAAGCACCAGCAATATTTGGATAAGGAAAACGCAAACAACGAGGGCAGAAATCACAACCCGCCCCTTTCACATTTGGACTATTAATTACACTCATTTGTTGACTCATGCCCCACCAATTACCCACATATATTTTGCCATCTGGACCAACATAACTACTACTGTATTTCTGAAATGCTGACCATGTGGTATCTAAGCCTGCTATATGATACCATGCCGTGCTACTATCCGGATCGCTTAAATCGTACTGTAAGAGATTGAAAAATTTATTGACATACAAAAACTGACCATTGGGACTAAAGCAAAGCCCTTGGGTATATACATCCTGCAAGGTCGTATCGCTAGGGTCGTGCCGGCTGAAGTCAGGAACATTAATAGATTTTCCATTGCTTAGCATACCCGTACACCGATCAAAATCTGCTAAAAATACTTTATTGGTACTTCTGCAAGTAGAGGCATATTGGGTACCATCTTGGCTAAACATGGCTTGACCGCTTTGCTCAAAAAAACCAAAATCTGGCGCATTAAAATACTGAAATGTCGGTGGATAAATGCTGTCTTTTGTAATTAATATTTTAGCTATTTTATTTTTACACAAAGGGAAAAGCCCATCAAAGTTGCCTGAATCTTCGTACATCTGCTTCAGTAGCCACCAGTCTTTACCATTGGCATGGCGGCAAGCCATCATCATAGTGCGAAGCATTTTTTCTTGCTTAATGATTTTCTTACCTTTTTCTATCACTTTCCCCAAGCCTCCGTTGGCATTCATATCTATTTTATGCAACAAGATTTCATCAAACCATGCATTAGGTACATAAGGTATAGTGTACCAGTTTAAAAAAATACTATCTGTAGCATTTAATGTAATTTGGTAATAAATATTCTGCCCCATGGGTAAAATTAAACTTGACTGTGCAAAACCACTCCATCCATTTTCGTCTATATATAACTCATTCGATGCCAAGCTATCGCCATCTTCTATAAAATGACCTAAACTGTCGTATATATTGTAACCATCACAGGCTAAGATTAAATTACCACTTGTATCACAAATATTGCTGTGCCCTTGATGAAAATAAGTATAAACCTGATTAGGCAGTGTATCAACAGCCAAAGGATTTTTTTGAAAATTCAAATTCTGCCAAAAACTTCCAACTAGCCATGTATAACCGTGTTTAGCTTGTCCAATGGATTGAATACATTGAACCAGAAGTAATAAAATCAAAGCCATTCTATTCATCATTGTATTTCTATTTTACCTGCTAATGTTACATTTAGTCTTCGCAGTGTCTCTCGCATAGAGGACACTTCGTCTTGAGAAACGAAATGTTCTTCTATCTTGTAAATTCTTTCTATGTTCATTTGTACTTTTTTAATTTTGAATAATATTAATCTTTAATTCCCTTAACACAGTTCTATGTTTTTTCTACTCCACAAAAATTATTTAAAACAAGTATGAATAAACATTTTAAATCTACGAACTACCTTAATCATGAAACATGACTTAACTTGACTGAGATTCTGTAAATTATTCAATGTAGCAAGTTTTTGTTAATGTAAAGTTTACAAAAAAAACTTATACCTCCAAAAAAATTAAAACCTCTAAGGATTTAATTCCAACTTGACTTATAACTAAAAAGGAGACTCTACATAGAATCTCCTTGTTTTAAAATAGATAAAAATAATTATTACGCCCCTATCATCAATGGCATCAAAAGCATCAACAAATCTTCATGCTCGCGTTTGTCAACCGGTTTAACCAAACCTGCACGGTTTGGCGTGCTCAATTCAAAGCGAATTTCTTCAGATTCAATCACTAAAATCAACTCCAACAATAGTTTTGCGTTAAACGCTATTTTCATGTCCTCGCCTGTGTATTGGCAAGACATACGCTCATTACCTTCAAACGAAAAATCTACATCTTGAGCATATAAATGTAAATTATTGCCTTCGATTTCCATCACAACTTGATTTGTGGTTTTGTTGGCAAAAACACTCACACGACGCAATGCGCTAACATATTCAGCTTTATTGATGGTCAATGAAAATGGATTATCTGCTGGGATGACTACTTTATAATCAGGGAATTTTGCATCAATCAAACGACAGCTTAAATGGATATTTTCGCCATCTACAAACAAATGATTTTGGTTGTAAGAAACACTAACTTCGGTTGAAGTATTTAGATTATTTTTAAGCTGAGTAAGTGCTTTTTTAGGTACTATAAATTTATCATCGCTTGGGCAATTGACATCGGTTTTGATACAACGTACCAAACGATGGGCATCAGTTGCTACAAGTGTCATATTGTTTTTGCTCAGTTCGAAAAATACGCCGCTCATTGCAGGACGTAAGTCATCATTACTTACCGCAATCATCGTTTTGGCTATGCCATCGCTCAATTCAGCTGCTGACATGGTAAAACTTGTCGTATCGTCTGCTTTGGGTTCGGCAGGATAATTTTTTGCATCCTCGCCTACTATTTTGTATTTACCTTGTTCGCTGGTGATATCGATACCAAAATCTTCTGTATTTACATCAAATGTGATTGGTTGTTCTGGTAAGTTTTTTAAATAATCGAGCAATACTTTTGATTGTACGCACAAACTTCCTGCATCATTGGATTGTACTTCCATAGTTACTTTCATGGTGGTCTCCAAATCGGTACTTACAACAACTAACTTGTTGGTATTCAAATCAAACAAGAATGACTCTAATATAGGTAAAACGTTGTTGGTGCTGATAACACCACTGATACTTTGAAGGTTTTTCAACAAGGAACTAGACGATACAATAAATCTCATGAATTTTTCTTTTAGGGATTAATGCACAAATATAGATTTTTTCCATTAAATCGAATAGTGTATTGTCAACAAGTTGCCAAAAATACCAATGTTGGTAAAAAATACCTTGTAATAACAAGGTTCTCTTGTTAGAATCATTTTTTGCATAAAAAAAGGGGAAAATAATCTGTGTTAATTTTAATTCGATTTTTTGGTTAGCTTTTAAATCCTATCAAATTTTGTTTACCTTAGCAAATACTATGGGACTATTTGACAAATTATTGAACCTCATTCAATCCGATGACGATACACCAAGTATAAGCCCTGAGGCGCAACTCATTCGGTTTGGCCGCTATTCGGACAACAATAAAACGCTGGCCAAAACCAAAAAATGGTATGTAGCCGAAGATTTATATACAGCTAAAAATTTCAATGAGAGCATCGAAGCATTCTTTGATTATCTCCGCGACGAAAATGAAGATAATGTGAGACTCGTCAAACAAGGGAATGGTTATACCTTTGAATTATTTCAAGGCACTAAAATTGTTAAAGGAGAAATCACAGAAACGGACATAAGAGCACATGTGTCACTTGCGCTAATGGAGAAACCTTCCATTCCAGTAATGCGAAGGTTATTGGAAATGAATTTCTTGCTTTATTATAGTCGATTTGCATTGCATGAACAAAAACTGTGTATGCTCTTTGACTCGCCAAAAAACATGGCAAGCCCAAGTAAATTGTATTATGGCCTCAAAGAACTCGCAACAAAAGCAGATAAACAAGATGATTTACTATTAACTGACTTTTCAACTTTACAAGCAGTAGATGATACCCATGTGACTCCTTTTTTAGCGCTCGAAAAAGAAGTTAAATACACACATTTTAAACAATGGATTGAAGATACTTTGGCACAGGTTGAAACACTCAATCAGGATAGTTTTTCGGGGGGAATAGCTTACCTGCTTCTTTCTTTAATTTATAGACTTGATTTTATGTTGATGCCCGAAGGCAAACTACTCAATGAAATAGAACGAATCAATAATTTATATTGGAGCAATAAAGAAGAAAAAACGGCAGTAGAGCGAAATCAATTACTCAAAGATGCATTTCGGAAACTTGTTCAATGGCCCAAAGATGAAGTTTTAAACTATTTTTACAGAGCAAAAGCCACCTTCGCAATTACCATACCCAAACCGTATACTGATGTTGCAGACAGCATACGTTCTTCGAAAGAAAACATGCAATACTACAAAGACACCAAACATGAAAACATCGTACAACGTGTACTTGAATATGGTTTAGCATATCCTCAATATTCTTACAGTTTGCCCAAACCTGTTACTGATTTGTTTACCCTTTTTATGCAAGTCAATCATAGTAGCTTTTTTGATGCTTTGGGCTTGCAGTATAATTATGTACAAAACGGCCATCTGAATGAAGACCGAATCCGAACCACAATTACAACAATCCTAAATGCCTTCAAGGATAAATATCCTAAGTTAACTATGTCAATGAGTAAACTTGATTTTTCTACCATTCCCAATTTTAATTTATCCTTAGTGACCGAAATGGAATCGCTGAATTTTGAACCCAAATAGACAAACTATGAGCATCAATGAAATAATAGAACGCTTTAAAACTGCGGTGATACAAATAGCAACACAGCAAGGCACTGGCACCGGGTTTTATTTACAACAATACAATTTGATACTGACCAATTACCACGTGATCAAAGGCAGTGGCGACGTCACTATAAAAGGAAAAAATTTTGATAAACGATTTACCAAAGTTTTGTTTTCTGATTCAAAATATGATCTTGCATTTCTCAGTCCACCAGAAGGAGTTGACTTTCCCATTATCCAATTGGGCGATTACCACACATTAAAAGATGGCGATTCAGTTTTGGCTATTGGCCATCCTTATGGTTTAAATTATTCATCTACACAGGGTGTTATATCGCGTGTAGATCGAATACAAAACGGATTAAAATATATCCAAATCGATGCTGCCATAAATCCAGGAAATAGTGGCGGTCCTTTAGTCAATGAAGCAGGCGAGGTGATAGGAATTAATACATTTATTATTCGCGGAGGCGACAATTTGGGTTTTGCACTTCCATCAAGTTATGTCGTAGAAGCCCTAGAACAATATTTGCCTTTGCGTGGCACAAGTGTAGTAAGATGTAATTCATGTAGTACACTTGTGCACGAGGGCAATATAGACGGTGAGTACTGTCCAAACTGTGGTACTAAAATAGAATTGATACAATATAATGATAAGGCAATTGAAATAACTGGAGTAGCCAAAACCATCGAAGATATTTTACATAAACTAGGCAAAGACAAAGACCTAGCTCGAACATCAACAAACAATTGGGAAGTCAAAGAAGGTAGTGCAACCATAAAAATAAGCTATAACCCTGATAATTATTTTGTAGTTGGCGATGCTTTTTTATGTCAATTGCCAAAACAAAATATTGCACCAGTATACGAATATTTACTTCGTGAAAATTACAGTCTTAAAAACATGTTATTTAGTGTCACTCAACAAGATATTATACTTACAAGTTTGTCTCACGACATGGATATAACGCCCGAAAGTGGTGAAAACATGATTAAAGAGTTGTTGCAAAAGGCTGATTATTATGACAACATATTAATCGAACAATACAGCTGTACACCAAAATTGGAAGAGAATTAAATTATAAATACCTACTTTAAATTGACAAAACCAAACATTTTAAATTTAACTTTTATAGGTCTAGGCCTAGTATTATTTATATTTGTTTTATACCGCGCTATTGTTCTTTCCATTACTTATGATGAGGTGTGGTTATTTTATCTGGCTTCCTTACCATGCTCTGAAATAATGTACGACCCAAACAGCTTTCAATCAGCAAATAATCATGTGCTCAACACTTTACTTGTCAAACTTGTATTGCTGATTGATGACAAAACGATTTGGCTCATACGACTGCCTAATGTACTTGCTTTTGTATTGTATTATATAAGTGCTGTAGCCTTGTTCAAACAAATTAGTACAAACAAAATATTTCAACTTAGTGGAGTATTGCTTGCAAGCTGTATGCCTTTTGTGTTAGATTTTTTTAGTTTATCGAGAGGATACGGACTAGCACTTTCTTTTCAACTCTGCAGCTTGGCTTGTTTGCTTATTTATCTAAATCGATTTCAATATAAATATCTTATCATAGGATTTGCAACAGCAGCTTTAGCTGTTTATTCCAATTTTACATGGCTTAATTTTTTCTTAGCGACTTGGGGTGTCTTCAATCTTATTGTATATTTTTTTACTCCTAAAAGAAAAACAATTGTTAGTTTTATAAAACTGAATTTACCAGCACTTTGTTGTACAATAATCCTTGCCATATTAACTTTAAAACCAATTACCTATTTAAGGCAACAAGATGAATTTAAATGGGGATCAAATGCTTGGATAGATTCATTTCATCATTTTGCCAAAGATTTGAATTATTCAAATTCATTTGCGTTTGCTGTTTTTACACAAGTTTTTGTATTTGCTTTATTTGTGTCAGCAGTCTATTTAATATTTAAAAACTTCCATAAAAAAGCCTCTACTCAATTTTCTAAATTTCTTTTTGTCTTTATTCTTTTATGTACCTTAATTACAATAACTATCGCTCAGCGATTCCTTCTCAATGTGATGTATATAGATGGACGAAAAGCGTTGATGTATTTCATTTTTGTTCCATTACTTTTTCTTTTTTGTCTTGAGTTGTTAGTAAAATCAAACACACATTTTAAAAATTCAATTGCATTATTGTTTACTGTTCTTTTTATAGGATATAGTGCTTTTAAAATAAACCCAAAAGCTTGTAAAGAGTGGTGGTTTGACGAATATAATGCAGAAGTATTAGAATATATAAATAAACATCAAATACCTGATCATAATGGCATAACTATAAGCTGGTCTTTTGGTTCATCCTTTAACTTTTACAATAAAATGGTTTACAACTACAAATTGAATCCCATTGAAATTATTGATGACAAAATAATAAACGACACATCGGCTTATTATTACATTATGCATGAGGATAAATCTAAAGTACCTCAAAATTATATTTTAGTTAAACAATTTGGCGAGTTAGGATTCTTGTATCAAAATACTCAATAACGCTTAATCATCATTGTTGCCTATTTGAAAAACAGCGCCATTCAACCCAATACGAATGCCATACACTGGCATTTTGAAATTGCTATAACCAACAACTCCATCTACGCGCATAAAACGAAATAACTTATACCCGATATTTTCTAGCCCCAAGGATGCTTCTATATAATTGTTATTTTGATTGACATAATACATATTGGTTGAAGCTACCAAATACCATTTTAATCTTCTGAACAAAGGTATTTTATTGGTCAATAATCCATAAAAATGATGTTCTGCGTTTAGTGTAGCGTATAAGGATACAGTGTTGCTATTGGCATAATAGGAAGCCAATTGGAAACTATTTAAATAAGGCGAAGCCAATATAATTTGATTGCCATTAAAATGCGTATAGTCAATTACTGAGACATTATTTTTGGTGATAAAACCACCTACTTTAATTTTATATTTGAATTCTCCCCATAAATTAAAATTCATTTCATCATTCATACTTGCTTCCCATTTGCTAAAATCTACATCTGAGTCCAATATCATTTTGGCGATAGAATAGCTTATACCAAAGGTTGGAAATTTTGATGAAATAGATACAATACGATCTGGGTATTTGATATACTTTCTGCTTGGTTGATATTGAAGACTATTTTTCCATATCAAAGCCTGATGCCGGGGTTCGGCTTTCTGAATCAATTCTGTAGGAATATTTTTGGTAAACTGAATGTCATTTCTTCTAAATGAAAAAAGATTTGTATTTTCCAATGGATTACGATCTTGATAATTGATTTTAGAGTTGAATTGAAATCCACTGACATGTCTGTAAATCCAACTTGCTTCTACAAAACCTGCCTGATAAATTTTAAGATAGTTTCGACCATAAAATAAAGTATAAACTGAATTGATGAGCGGATCAACAGGCTCAGCATTGTTATACTGAAAAACATATCTACCACCTTGAAGCATCAAAGTTGATTTATTTGTTTTACCAAACGAATATTGAACACTAGCCTTAGCATTAAATTGTTTATTGCTAAATCCGTATCGCATATTCACCTTTGAAATAAAGGTTTTATCTTTCGAAAAATTGTGCCTTAATCTAAAACCATAGGAATAGTTTAATCCTTCTGCAGTATTCCAATTCACACTATTCAATGATATTATTGGATTAGTTTTAAAACTTGTATTATCTGACCAACGCTTTACAAAACCTTTCAGCATGATTCTTCTCAATGTATTTTTGGGTTGTTCTGCTGAATCTTTTTTAAGCGCATCTACTTTTTCTATACTATCTTTTTTTACAAAATCAACTTTTTCTTCTTCATCCAAAGGAATTGGACGAATGGTATCCCAATAACTATTCGATCTTGTCAATGCTTCTGGGGTATATTCTTTTGCATATTTATTAAAATAATTTTTAGGGTCATAATTCAGTTCGTAATCTGAAAAGGTTTGTACGAAATTTCCAGTAAAGCCAAATCCAAACATACTTAGTTTCATTTTAAACGACTGATCTTTAACCATGAGTAGATCACTTACTGGCACAAACATTTGTTTGAGATACATTGTATCTATCATATCCAATTGATGCTCTTTATCCACCATCAAATCAACTGCATGCAATCGCCATTCATTTTCTATGATATCTATGATACCCGAAAACAATGGTTCAAATTTTCTACGAGGTATAACTTTAATTCGATTGATTAATTTACCATCTTCCATATACGCACTCAACAATTCGTATTTATAATTCAACAAAGCAGTTTCGCCAATTGGCGAAATAAATCCTCGTTGACTAAGCTGTTGACTAATTTGTACATTATTCTCATATAGATTTATCAAAATTGGTTCACTCAATCCATAGCTTTCTGTTTGACCGCTGACTCGACTACTTTTAACAATAGTCTTTAACTTATCCGGACGTTTATACGCAATTTCAGAAATTGATTCCGATAAATAAATAATTCCCTTTTGTTCTTCGAGTAATTTATCGTCTGACATATTTGTGTCTTTCTTGCTTTTATTGTGGCCCATCATGCTAACAAGAAAACTACCTTTAGCCACATCATCCAACTTTATATTGCCTTTAATATAAGCCTGTGCTTTATAGCCGTCCAATTGTTTGTTGTAAAAAGATCTTTTTTTAATAGTCTTTTTGATAATGGCCAAAGCCGGATTTTCACCTTGCTTGACAACAATTTCTTTCAGTGCTGTTTCATTTGGTTTAAGCTGAAAATTATGATTTAAACCAGAAGCAGAAATGACCAATTCGATTTCCTCTTTCTTATAACCCACATACTGACAAACCATTATATGTTTACCTTCTGCTAATTCAAACTGATACTTTCCATCTATATTGGTAGTCGTTCCTTTTGTAGTGCCTTTAATATAAACACTCGCAAAAGGTAATGGTTCTCCTTTTGTATCAGTCACTTTGCCTTTTAGCAATGCAGCATGTGTATCTATTCCAAAAAACAGGATTAAATTAATGACCAAAAACCATTTAAACATATCAGTTATTTTGGTACAAAATAATTCAAAAAATTTTAAACTAATTATATTCTTGCTGAATGGTGAAATTATACCAATGTGATTTGTGTCGTAGACCAAATCTTACAGTGGTATATACCGATAGGAAAGATTTTTAGTCCAATAAAATTGGACTATTACATATTTAACATCGGTATTAAATGCTTTTAGGTTGGGGCTTGAGAAATACAACATATGAAAATGTGAATGAATTGATTTGATTTTTAAGTCACAATTTGAAATCGCATTCTTTTTAGGTTTTTAACTAAAATGACGGAAATCAATTGATTTCCGTCATTGAACTGACGGAATTTAATTAAATTTCGTCAATTTGAATGATCAGCTAATTTTAAATTAGACTAAAATGATTTAAACAATTTCAATATTTCTTTGCGCTCAGCTTTTGTTATTCTAGGAACTCTTTTAGGCAAAGGTCCAAAATAATAAGCATACATGGCTTTCATGGGAACAGGCCTTCGGATTAAAGCTCTTCCGAATCCACCACCAATCCAGTTTAAAAAACCAGCTGTAAATAAATAGCCTCCTGTATTTCCAATTCTTACTTCTTGTATTGATGGACTTCCTTTGTCTCCTCCTGATTTTGACAACAAAAATATTCCCATTGCCATTGTACCTAATGATGTGTAACGATGTATTTTTTGATTTGTTTTTCTTCTTTTAAATTCATTTTCATATTGGATTCCATATTTATTACCTTTTAAAAATTGAAAAACAGCATGTCTATCATCAATAGAAAACCTATTATTATTAATAGTATCGTCTATATAGATATCTATAGAATTCCATTTGCTAGTATGACTACCTCCACTTGAATGGTATGAAGTTGATGAAAATTTAGTCAAAGAAACATTATAGGGCATTTTATTTTGTATAAGCTGAGTATCTTTAACTTTAGCTAATAGAAATTTCTTTTCAATGTAATAAGACTGCCTCATTGATTTGCATGAACTAAGGCTGTATGTTACTATTATCAGTAATATTATTTGTTGATAAAATATTTTAAGATAAACCATTGATTCCTATTTACTCAAATACATACTTCTGTCTTTGTACAATTGTCTAAAATAAGGATCTCTTAAATCTTTAATAAAACGAATCGCTTCACCTGTGGACTTCATTTCTGGACCAAGTTCTTTGCTTACACCAGGAAATTTATCGAAGGAGAATACAGGTTCTTTAATAGCAAATCCAGTTAGCTTTTTCTCATAGGTAAAATCTGATAATTTATTTTCACCCAACATGATTTTGGTAGCAATATTTAAATAAGGAATTTGATATGCCTTGGCTATAAATGGCGTCGTTCTTGATGCACGAGGATTTGCTTCAATCACATACACCGTATTGTCTTTAATTGCAAATTGAATATTTATCAAACCTTTTATATTCAATGCCTTTGCTATTTTCAATGCATAATGTTCCATAGTTGTTACCAACAATGGTGTTAAATTAAAACAAGGCAACATAGCATGGCTATCGCCACTATGAATACCTGCCGGTTCTATGTGCTCCATCACACCCATCACATGTAGTTGCTCGCCATCATAAATAGCATCTACCTCAGCCTCTTGACAACGATCTAAAAAGTGGTCAATGAGAATTTTATTATCAGGAATATGTTTTAAAATACTTACAACTGCTTTTTCTAATTCTTCGTCATTGATTACAATTTTCATGCGCTGCCCACCGATTACGTAACTTGGTCGGACTAAAACCGGATAACCTACTTTTTGAGCAACTTCAATTGCTTCTTCTACATTTACAGCACTGCCATATTCTGGATAAGGTATTTCTAATTCTTTCAACAAATCACTAAAACGGCCTCTATCCTCGGCAATATCCATATTGTCAAACGAAGTACCAATAATCGGTATATTTTTTTCAAACAATTTTTTAGAAATTTTCAAAGCAGTTTGTCCACCCAATTGAACAATGACCCCATCTGGTTTTTCATGATCTATAATTTCATAAATATGTTCCCAATTGACTGGTTCAAAATAGAGCTTATCAGCCATATCAAAATCGGTACTGACCGTTTCAGGATTACAATTAATCATAATGGCTTCATAACCACATTCTTTAATTGCTAATAATCCATGTACGCAACAATAGTCAAACTCAATGCCTTGACCAATTCTGTTGGGTCCTGAACCTAATACGATAATTTTCTTTTTGTCGGTAACGATGCTTTCGTTGTGTATCAATTGGCCTCCAATTGATTTTTTTTCAAATGTTGAATAAAAATAAGGCGTCACAGCTTCGAACTCACCAGCACAGGTATCAACCATTTTAAACACACGCGTAATACCTAATGCTTTTCGTTTCTCATACAAATCATCTTCGATACCATCATTCATGATTCTGCAAATTTGCTCATCACCGAATCCGTTAGTTTTTGCAGACTGTAATAAGTCAGTAGGCAATGTATCCAACTTATATTTTGCAATTTCCTTTTCTATATCACACAGTTTTTTGATTTCATTCAAAAACCATTTATCTATTCCATGGCTGGCTTTTGAGATAGAATTCACACTCACCCCAGCCATCAATGCATCTTTTATTCTAAATATTCGATCCCATTTTGGCGTTTTCAAACTTTCTAAAATATCATCAGTCTTCATTAAATTCTTTCCATAATAACCTAATCCAATTGCATTATTTTCCAAACTTTGACATGCTTTCTGGATAGCTTCGGTAAAGCTTCGTCCTATAGCCATTACCTCACCTACAGATTTCATTTGCAAGCCCAAGGTATCTTTGGCACCTTTAAACTTATCAAAATTCCAACGAGGTATTTTTACAATTACGTAATCTAAAGTTGGTTCAAAAAATGCTGATGTATTGCCTGTAATTTGATTGTTTAATTCATCTAAGCGATAGCCTATAGCGAGCTTTGCAGCTACTTTGGCAATAGGATAACCCGTTGCCTTACTTGCCAATGCTGATGATCGACTGACACGAGGATTAATTTCAATGGCTATAATTTCTTCAGTATCCGGATTCATTGCAAACTGCACATTACATCCACCAGCAAAATTACCTAAATCGCGCATCATCATAATGGCTGTATTGCGCATCAATTGAAATGCAGTATCGCTCAAGGTCATAGCAGGTGCAACCGTTATAGAATCTCCAGTATGCACACCCATTGGGTCAAAGTTTTCGACTGTACATATAATACAGACATTATCCGCACTATCTCTTAGCAATTCTAGTTCAAACTCTTTCCATCCAAGTACAGCTTGTTCTACCAATACTTCATGAATTGGCGAAGCTTGTAAACCTCTGTTTAAGGCTTCGTCTAAATCGTTGGGTGCATTTACAAAACCTCCTCCAGTACCACCAAGTGTAAAGGAAGGACGTATAACCAAAGGAAAACCCATTTCTTGTGCAAACTCTTTACCTTCCAAAAACGAGTTAGCCGTTTTTGCTTTGGCTACTTTTACACCAAGTTTAATCATCCATTGTCTAAATTGCTCTCTATCTTCAGCTTTGTCAATGGCTTTGATATCTACACCGATTAATCGTACATTGTATTGTTCCCAAATACCTAATTCCTCTGCTTCTTTGGCTAAATTCAGGGCAGTTTGCCCTCCCATTGTAGGCAATACAGCATCTATCTCATTTTCTTGTAAAATCTGCTCAATGCTTGTTACATTTAAAGGCAACAAATACACTCTATCTGCCATCATAGGATCGGTCATGATGGTAGCAGGATTAGAATTGATAAGGGTAACTCGGACTCCTTCTTCGCGCAAAGATCGAGCAGCTTGTGTGCCACTATAATCAAATTCGCAGGCTTGTCCTATGATAATGGGTCCTGAACCAATAATGAGAACGGACTTAATTGAGTTGTCTTTAGGCATTTTTTTTTTACCCACCGAGGTAGGAAGTGATAAAAACACAGACTTATGACTGTAGAGTTGCAAAGGTAGTAAATACCTCTATGAATTAAAAGAATTGTGGAAAAAGAAAATGATTTTACTATTTTATGTACTAATCAATTATTTAATGTATTAAAACTTAATTTTATTCAAAGCGACGAGTAATGTTTTTACCAGCTTTAACCAAAAAATCTTAATAGGCATAAAGATTCTAGAACTTGGAAAATCGACTCAAATAGATTTTTGTTCGTTTTTTTTTAAAATTCATTCAAAAAAAGTAATTATTCTGTATTCAACTTTACATTTGAATTTGAATGACAACATTACCACAATTTAAAAGGATACTAAAAAGTTCGTTTACCCTTAAACATGAGGAAAACGAAACAGAAACTTATCAAGAAATTACTTCAGCGGCTGAATTCTCCGGATTCAATTTATGGGTCTTAGGGTTTGCAATGGTCATTGCATGTATTGGACTCAATACCAACTCTACATCAGCCGTTATAGGTGCTATGCTTATTTCTCCGCTCATGGGACCGATAATTGGCTATGCATTTGCGATAGCTATTCAAGATCGGAGATTAAAAAATAGTTCTATACGCAATTGGATCTGGATGACTGGCATTAGTCTTATTGCATCAACCTTGTTTTTTATTATAAGTCCATTTGACAATGATACACATGCTTTGTTGTCATTTACAAAAGCAAGTATTTTTGATATCTTAATTGCCTTTTTTGGAGGTTTGGCTGGCTTCATTGGTATCATGAAAAAAGATGGAATCAAAGTAATGGCTGGTGTAGCGGTTGCAACTGCCTGTATGCCACCTTTATGCACTGCTGGATTTGGACTAGCGCACGGCAATTGGGGTGAATTTGTTGGAGGTCTATATTTTTATTTGATCAACTGTTTATTTATTGGCTTAGCTACCTTTATTTTAGCACGATTTACAAACTTTCATTTACACTTTAAACCCCAAGACAAATCAACGAGTCAACTTGCTACTTGGCTTTGGACATTATTTATTATTGCCATGATTATCCCAGGTGGATATATTGCATGGCAAAAATGGAAAGAAGAAAAAAACCCATTGAATGAAAAAATATTGAATGACAAACAACGTATCATTCAATTAGAACAAAAAGTCAATCGATTAGATTCGTTACTCAATCTAAAAAATAATTAATCTAAGTTAGGCCTTAGCCATTGTTCCATTTCATCTAAGGACATTTCTTTACGCTTCGCATAATCTTCGAGTTGATCGCGTTGTATTTTACCAATTCCAAAATAGTTACTTTCAGGATGAGCTAAGTACCATCCACAAACATTGAAATTAAACAAGGCAATAAAACTCAAAAAGTTTAAACACAAAGAAATAGAGCAGGTGACTGGGTAGGAAAGTTCCTTTTTACTTTTTTGGGAGCTAGACCGAAATACTTCTACTCAGCTACTTCCTGCTACTTTGTGCGCACGGCGCACTGAAGTATCAGGGCTAAAATTCAGGGGCATTTACATTATTTAGCTGAGTCAATGCAGTCTTTATACTGAAATGTTCAGAAAACCTATTTTATCTGCCTTACAGGATGCTGAAGAGCCGAACAGCCAGTAGATCTGAGGAAAGTATAATAAAAAGAAACCGTCAGTTATGACGGTTTCTCATTGTTCAAGGCGAACGTACTAATTAAAGTATCCTTGAATACCGAGCTGCGCCTTTGTACCTGTACGCTGCGTTATATAACCAGCGTGCCAGTTACCATCGCGAACGGTGATAACTGCATTAGCGCCGGATCCACTTTTCCCTGTTACGTACGCGACATGGCCATATGGACTATTTGTACTTATAATTGCGACTGCACCCACACTGACATTCTGTGTGTTAATTATCGCTAGTTTACTAGCCCAAGTAGTGAGACCATAAGGTAAGGAAGGCTTTTTACAACGGGCATAATATACACAGTTGTATTTGTTAGCGTTCGTACCACACGGATCATTGTAGATGTAGGTAAGAGCCCTGGTTTTTTTTATTTCTTCTGTAATTACAGGAAGGTCCAGTTCTTCTTCGAATTCAACGTTGGTAACGGTGGAGGCAGTATTTTGCTCTGGGGGGAGAGGGATATTCTTACTGCATGAAGAGAATACTAAAATTACGGTGGCGATAAAAACGCCTTTGAATAAATGTTTCATTTTGTTGTTTTATTTATTAAATATTTTTTTAAGTAGAGGCTATTACATGTTGTGTTTACCGGGCGGTGGTCTGGATTTATGTATCATTTTTTTAGCTTAAAGTGTTTAAGTTAATCAAAGATTGTATTACTATTTTCTGAAAACATTGGGTGGTTTCGGACCATTTTTATTCAGATGGAGATTCAATAAGTCCTCATTTATTATTGCATCTGATGGGATAGAGGGTGCGTTAAAGCAAGATGGTGTTTGAAATTGCACATAGGTGATGTATTGAGATGTAGTTTGTGAACAAATATTCACCACTCCTAGCGAGTAGTATGAATTAGCCTGAAGTGTAAACCCAGCTGAATTGTTCCTTGTTGAATAAAAAAACTTCCAGTTATTTCCATCATAATAGTATAGTTCATAACTCGATGAATTGGGTGTTGTACTCCAGTTTAAATTGACATAGTTACATTGAACGTTATCGGCACTAATATTTTCCACATTCGGACAATTGCCACCGCTGTTATTTGTCGTAGTTGTCGGTAAATTGGAAAAACCGCAGCTATAATTAGTACTGTTTTTTCTGTAGTACCTTACATATTGGGATTCTGAATTGGAAACGTTCAATTTCCAGTCTGAGACGTTTGTACATCCACATTCTGTAAATTCGTTTGCTTGATATTGATTAGCACCTCTTACAGTTAATGTTATCGAACCGTCATTATTGACATCATAATCCACCACATAACCGATATGACCGTAGGTATGATCTACTTTTGAAAACTCTTTACCAAAAACTACAATGTCCATTACTGCAGGAGAATATACCTTGTAGTATCCTGGTGGCATATAGCTTACTCCCCAGTCTTTTGCATTTGCAGTGGAAGTGGTTATTCCTTCGTGGTTTTTAACTAGCCAGACGCAGGAACATCCACCAGAACTACCGGTGGCTCCATTTTCTTCCACCTGCTGTTGCTCTTTTTTACAACTTGAAAAAACGGTGATGAATGAAATGAAAATGAATAAAATAAAAGTTGACAAAATTGTTACCAATTTAGCTCGTCTTGGGCTTATTTGTTGTGAAGTTTGTGGCATCATTTGTATAGAATTTTTCATGATATAAACGGATGTTTTTTAAATCCGATACAAATGTATTTGCATCACTAGCCTTTGCCAAATTGAGATGCTAATTGACAGGAGTTTTCACATACTTACTTCTTCTATCCTATAATGGTTAATAAAGTACTCCCTTGATTTTTGAATATATTCTTGAAACCTTTTTTCAAAACCTTCCTCTTTAGGATATTTGTTGGTGGCAATTTCGACACCCTGACCAAAACGAATTATCATTATTCCTTTAGTAATTTCAAATTCAGTTATATGTAATGTAGAAATGATGTACTTATTTATACGAATTAAGAATTGTTTCTCGTTTTTTTCTATGTTTTTATGCTCTGCTAAATTACTCTTTACACTCACTAATTTTTCTGTATCACTGATAGTCCCTTTTCCATTTATGTCTGCTTGATGTTTACATTTTATTACTCTTGAGTTAACTATAAAGTGCGCTCTTTTTAGTAAATTATGGATTTTAATTTTATCATGTTGAATATAGAGAATATGAGCAAGGTTTATATTGTATGTATCTGAAAAAATGGTTTCAAATTTTGCTAACTTATTATTGCTAAAGTACTCATGAAAATAATTATATAAAGTTTTGTTTTTTTTAAACAAAATACTTGCTACAACACTTCTATCATCAGAGTTCCTCATGTTAATTGACTTTTGAATAGAAGGTATATGTAAGGTTGTGGGGTTGTTTGTTGAAATTTCTCGCTGAAAAGTATCTTTTTCATTTTTGGGATTGTTAGTGAAAAGAACTAGCTTGTTTAGTAATTCAACTTTGTCAGAATTCAAAGTTTTTGTTTCCAATATTTTATTTATAAAACTACTACCTTGCAATATACTAAAATGTCTCGCTTTATTTTCCAAGTCTAACAATACCAAATCTGGTTTATTAGTATCATCATTTAATTTTTTGTAGCCGTCAGCAAAATCATATGGCTCAGCCTTAATGCTTAACTTTTGCTTCTCATTTTTATTTAATAAGAACGCATTGAATTCTTCAAAAACTATATTTAGTTTTTCAACAGTATTTGTTCTGATGTTGGGGTTATCATCAATAAGATAAATAAGAATATCCATTTTTACTTTAGTTTAAATATGATTATAAATTTTGTACCCTTTTTCTCGTTTGTAAAATCGCTATCTAACTTTCTGCTAATATAATATTTTGTATTAGGGTTGGCGTTATAAGCATTCATTAGTTTTTCATTTTTGCTCAATGCTCCTCCTACGCTATTGTTATAATGTTCGATATCAATTCCATGTCCGTTGTCTATAATTTCAATTTGATATCCTCTTTCTAACTCAATAGCATTTATTACAATTTCTTTCTTCCTATTGCCATAGCCTGAAAACTCCTGCACAGAATTTTCAATATGATTAAATAATAGCATTTTAGGAAATGGCAACGAACCCAATTTTAAGTAATTATATTGTACAGAGAATTTGATATGTTTGTTCTTATGTTCATTATTTGTATTATAAAAATCAACAAGATAATTGCACAGTTCAGCTTCCCTAGCAATTGTAGTCATTTTTTCTCTTTCTTCATGGTATTGATAGGCTTCTGATACCAATACATGTAACTTATCAAAAAATGCATACTTCTCCATTTCGTTCATCTCTTTGGTTTCTAGATATGCAGTACCAATTGTAGTTTTAATGAAATGAGGGTTTAGTGTTGCCATAATGGCTTCTGTTTGTTTTTGTAGTAGTTCTAATTTATAGTTAGCTTCTTTTCTTTTTAAAGAATCTCTATTTCTTATGTATGAAAAAAATAATAAAATGCCTGAAAAGATAGAAACTGCTAAACCGATTCTGATTAAATTTTCAGCCTCAACTAATTCTGCATTCTTTTCTGTAAGTATGCTATCTACCTTCTTTAAGCTATCCTTTGTAGATTTCAAACTATCTCTCTGTATTTTAAGCGTCCTAGCATTTTTTGAACTTTCTTCTATGTACTTTTGGTTTGCTGAGTCTAGCTTTTCCTTTATGGTATCAAGCTTATTGCTTTTTGTTTTTAAACTATCGAGGTACTTTAGTTTACTTTTTTCATAGTCAGATTTTAAAATAAACATTTTCGTTTGATATTCCTCTTTGTTCCTGATATATTGTTTTTGTAGACTATCTATATCTTTATGTAGTCCCATAGTATGTTTAACTACTTGATTATAATTTATCCTGTTCCAATAATCATCAATAACCTCGGTATACTGGTCTGCAAAGTGTAAATTATCATTAAATTTATATGCTAAATAACCATATTTATACACCGAATCTAATTTATTTGTAACATTTATAGGTGATAAATAGTAAGTAAGCCAAGTATTATTGTAATTCGAAAATAATCTATCCTCATTCTTCTTGTTGATTGAATTGTTCATATACACTTTGTAAATCATATCCATTAACTTTTTTAGTCCATTATTATCTCCAATTAAATTGTTTTGAATTAGCAGCTGTATGTTTCCAGTAAGGTCGTCTAATGAATTAATAGTAAAATTTCTTGAAAAATAATTTTCAAATGCGCTGTTAGCCTTTTGCCAATTGCCTTTTTCAATTTGTAGTAAACAATATCTTTGAAGTACCCACAGTTGCTCATCTATAGTTTTCATTCTGTACGCTTTTGAAAACATAATATGTTCCCAAAATATATGTCCGTGGAAAGGAAATTTTTTATCCCAGTTATTACTCACTTGCCAAAGTGCTAATTGAGATAATAGTTCTGATGTTTCACCCATATCAATATACAGTGACCATATTTTAAATTTAAGAAAAAGGGTAGTCAATGCAGGATTATTATGAGTAATATACCTATTAACATCAGGATTATAAAAAATCAAAAGAGGAAAATCAGACACTTTAAAACTATAATTTGAATCTTCATCCACTTTTTTTATTGTATTTTCATTTAAGTTTTTAAGAGATAGTGCATTATCTGTCAGTAGAGAATCTGAACAAATGGATAACGACAATTCTTTGTTTTCTGCTACCACCAAGTAGTTAGATGTTTTGGATATAATTTCATAAAATAGATTTGGATTATCCCTTAATGCTCCCAAACTAAAAAGTCTAACTAAAGTTTGATCCATTTGTTTTTTCATTTCATACTGTTGATAAAATTCAAATATTTGCAGCCCACATTGTACTTGTTCTTTTATGTTATTCAAACTATAATTTATATCCCACAAATTCTCAAAGCTTGTGTTAAGTACATCGCGCTTTACCATACGTGGATAATAAAAGTATGTAGGAAAATCCCAGCTCTCAGGAATGGAATCTCGTTGTTGAATTATTACTTTGTACAAATCTATCCAACATTCTATCTGATTCTCCTTAGGCAGTTTGTATATCTCGTATGCAGCTATACTCGATAGTGAGTCAATGATATTGAATTTTTTATAATATTTTTTTTGCTGAATTGCTTCCTGTATATCTCTTACTTTTGAAGCAAATGTTTTTTTCCAGCCATTTGTAGTATTATAGTATATATTAGGTAATCCTTTAATGGGAAATATATTTTTTTCGTTTAATTGTAATTTCAGTTCAATATATTCTAAATAGTTATCGTACTTCCTAGTTTGTTCGCCAGTTTTAGTGTTATATAGATTAAATCCATTTTCTTCTACATCTTTCGCTATCACATTTAATAAAGAGTCTGCAATCTTACTGTAATACTGGTAGTTTGTGTTGTATTCTTTATCAGTTAATTGTGATAAATTCGCGACTAACGTTTTTTGCCATAAAGTGTCATTGTAGTTTAAACCAAACTTTTGCGCATGACTTTGCAAAAAATTATTAAATAGAAAAACTATACCTAATAGAGCTTTTTTCATAGTCATATTGTTAATTTAATCGAATAAAAATACCTTGCATTTTCCATACAAGGTATTTTTAGGTTTCAAAGCACTACTTTTTACTTTTTAAGTTGCTGAATGCTTTGCTTTCTGAACTACTTTTTGAGTAGCCAAAACCACTTCCACTCTTCCCTGTTTGTCGATCACTAACTGTTGAATTGTACGTGGTACTTGCTTTGGCAACTCCCAAAGTCAGAATTTCAACAGCTTTCTCAACAATAGATGGATGGTTTGCAGTAGTTTTTGTTTCGTAGCGTCCCATATTTTCTGTTTTGCTGTTTCAGTCAATATTAACTGTAATACAAACCTACTTTGAGAATTATTTATTTTGTGTTTATACTAATCATTCACAGGAGTTTTTACAGGAGTTATCTATTGTTTATTTTTAGGATTTTAAAATTAATGCTCAGCTAGAGGTCTACTTAGCCATTTATTTTGGTTAGAAAATCCATTTAATAATCCCCCTTTTCCAGCTTATCTTAGCACCCAATCTAAATCAGCATCATCCCCATGCATTTTAAGTCAATCCTCGAAAAATACCGTAAAATATCCTTTTCTGAAAGAGATAAGGGCGACCGCTTTGAACGCTTAATGCAAGCTTACTTGCTGACAGACCCTAAATATTCATATCAGTTCAAAAATGTTTGGCTATGGAATGAATTTCCTGGAAAGAAAGATTTAGGCGGAAACGATACTGGTATTGACCTTGTTGCTGTAACATACGACAATGACTATTGGGCTATTCAATGTAAATGCTATCAAGACACCGCAACGATAGACAAACCTGCTGTTGATAGCTTCCTATCTACTTCAAGTAGAGAATTTAAAGATGAAAGTTTAAGAACGACCAGCTTTGCTCAACGTCTTTGGATTTCGACAACTAATAAATGGGGACCGAATGCTTATGAAGCTATTAAAAATCAAAATCCACCTGTTACAAGAATAAACTTAACCGACTTGATGGATGCTCCTGTTGACTGGGAGAAATTAGAGAAAGGTATTCACGGAGAAAATGGAAGAACGGAAAAGAAAAAAATTTATCCTCATGTGCTTTCAGTTCGTGATAAGGTTTTTGAATATTTTAAAGAGAATGAAAGGGGTAGGTTAATTATGGCTTGTGGGACAGGTAAAACTATGACCTCACTCAAAATTGCCGAAAAACAAACTAACAATAAAGGAACGATACTTTTTCTTGTACCATCTATTGCACTCATTGGACAGACTTTGAAAGAATGGTCATCGCAAGCCGATGAACCTATCAATCCAATTTGTATTTGTTCCGACCCTGAAATAACTAGAAACAGAACTACAGGCGACCAAGATTTAACAAGCACCATTGATTTAGCATGGCCTGCTTCAACGGATGCAAATTATATTTTAAAACAATTCCAACATTATAAAAATGCAAACAATGGAATGACAGTAGTTTTTTCTACTTACCAATCCATTGATGTAATTGCAAAAGCACAAAAGGTTTTATTAAAAAATGGTTTCCCCGAATTTGATTTAATTATTTGCGATGAAGCACACCGAACAACTGGTTATACAGAACCAGGCATGGACGATTCGGCTTTCGTAAAAGTACATGATGCTGATTTTATCAAATCAAAGAAACGATTATACATGACTGCCACGCCAAGGTTGTATAATGTGGAAGCACAATCCAAAGCTGCTAAGAATGATGTGCCACTTTGGTCTATGGACGAAGAAAAACATTTTGGAAAAGAAATTCATCGTATTGGTTTTGGTGAAGCGGTTGAAAATGGATTACTTACTGATTACAAGGTTATAATTCTAACTCTGAATGATAAGGATGTCCCAACCGCAGTGCAAAAAATGATTACTAATGGTGAAGCCGAAATTAAAACTGATGACCTCACCAAACTGATTGGCACAGTCAATGCATTATCAAAACAATTTTTAGGAAACGAATCTGTCAAAGTTGAAGGGGATGAAAACCCAATGAAACGAGCCGTAGCTTTCTGTGGGAGCATTGCCAATTCAACTAACATTGCAGCGAGTTATAATCTTGCTTCTGAAAATTATTTAGAATCGCTGCCTGAAGAAAAGAAAACAAAAATGGTTACTGTGCAAGCTATGCATATGGACGGAACAATGGCTGCTCCGCAACGTGACCAAATGTTAAGTTGGTTAAAGGAAGAAACACCTGGCAATGAATGTAGAATTATTACAAACGTTCGAGTATTGAGTGAAGGTGTCGATGTTCCTTCTTTGGATTCTGTACTTTTTCTTTCTGCACGTAATTCGCAGGTTGATGTTGTACAATCCGTTGGACGAGTTATGCGTAAATCTGAAGGCAAGAAATACGGTTACATTATTATTCCGGTGGTTGTTCCTGCTGATGTAGAACCTGAACATGCTTTAGACGACAACGAACGTTACAAAGTAGTTTGGACAGTATTGAATGCTTTGCGTGCACATGACGACCGTTTTAATGCTACAGTAAATAAAATTGAACTCAATAAGAAACGCCCCAATCAAATTATTGTTGGTGGCACTGAATATAGCTTTGATGGAGATGACAATCCAATAAATAAAAGTCGGGATGGATATGAAGGCACAGACCAAAGCAAAGAAATTGGACGACAAATAGCCATTCAATTTGAGCAATTGCAAAATGTGGTTTTTGCTCGCATGGTCCAAAAAGTAGGCGACCGAGCTTATTGGGAGCAATGGGCGCGTGATGTAGCCAAAATTGCTGAAAGACAAATTGAACGCATTAAATACTTGATTAACGAAAAGAAAGATCAGCGAGATGCTTTTGATAAATTCCTAAGCGGTTTACAAAAGAACATCAACCCAAGCATTAATGAAGAGCAAGCAATTGAAATGTTGGCTCAGCATATTATCACGCAACCAATATTTGACGCCTTGTTTGAGGGGTACTCATTTGTAAAATCCAATGCGGTTTCTATGGCCATGCAAGGCATGATAGAATCTTTGGAAGGAGGAAGTAACCTTGCAGAGCAAGACGAAAACCTTCAGAAATTCTATGAATCAGTTAGAAAGAAAGCAACTGGTATTGATAATGCCGAAGGCAAACAACGTATCATTATTGAATTGTATGATAAGTTTTTCAAAATTGCTTTTCCGAAAATGGTAGAGAAATTGGGTATTGTTTATACACCTGTAGAAGTGGTTGATTTTATCATTCATTCTGTTAATGATATTTTGAAAAAAGAATTTGATCGCACTATTTCCGATGAAAATATTCACATCCTTGACCCTTTCACTGGAACAGGAACATTTATAGTTCGTTTGCTTCAAAGCGGATTGATTGATTTAAAAGATTTGGAGCGCAAATACAAAGATGAATTGCACGCCAACGAAATTGTATTGTTGGCATATTATATAGCTGCAATTAATATCGAAAACGCTTATCACGATGCTACTCCCGACCCAAATGATGGTGTTGGAAAAGAAAACTACACATCATTTGATGGCATAGTATTAACCGATACATTTCAACTCAGTGAAACTCAAGAAGGTGAGATTCAATATGAGGAAATGCTAAAGAAAAACTCTGACAGAGTTGAAAAACAAAAGCAAGCTCCACTAAGAATTATAATTGGAAATCCACCTTATTCTGTTGGTCAAAAAGATTACCAAGATAATGCACAAAATCAAATTTACCCATTACTAAACTCTAGAATCGAGTCAACTTATGCTGCTGGAACAAAACAAATGAAAAAAGCACTCTATGATGCTTATATCAAAGCATTTAGATGGAGTTCTGACAGGCTAGATAAACAAGGTGGTATAATTTGCTTTGTAACAAATGGGAGCTGGGTTGATGGAAATGCGACAGAAGGTTTTCGAAAATCACTCGAAAATGAGTTTACGTCAATTTATGTTTTCAATTTAAGAGGTAATCAACGAACTGCTGGTGAAATAAGCCGTAAGGAAGGAGGTAAAATTTTTGGTTCAGGGTCAAGGACACCTATTGCGATAACACTTCTTGTTAAAAACCCCAATGCTGACAAAAAAAAGGCGATGATATTTTATTATGATATAGGAGATTACTTAACAAGAGAAGCGAAATTATCCATAATAAAAAAATTCGGTTCAGTTTCTAATTCGATAATCAATTGGAAGCTAATTACACCGAATAATGAAGCAGATTGGATAACAGTTCGTTCTGGACAATTTGATTCCTTTTTTCAACTTGCTAATAAGCGAAATCCAAACGATTGCATTTTTAATATTTTTTCTGCCGGAGCTGTAACGAGCAGGGATAGCTGGGTTTATAACTTTTCAATGAATGAGTTAGTAGATAATCTAAGTAAATCAATAAATTATTACAATGAGCATGTTGCTGAGTATAACGAGGTGTTAAAAAATAATGCAATAATATCTC
>Ga0247831_1001462_pt1 | contig 43927 bp, 33 predicted proteins | sample LaCruzMarch2015__9_FD_192406 | JGI IMG/M metagenome (GOLD analysis project Ga0247831, IMG submission 192406) | Freshwater microbial communities from meromictic Lake La Cruz, Castile-La Mancha, Spain - LaCruzMarch2015_1m | ecosystem: Environmental > Aquatic > Freshwater > Lake | place: Spain...
ACTGATTTCCATCCTTTTGTTTTCCAGTGTATGTTTACTCAATGGACAAACATTTTCCAAAAATGAAATAAATGAATGGACTACAAGGGCACAAAATGTCACTATAATAAGAGATAATTATGGTGTTCCCCATATTTATGGAAAAACAGATGCGGATGTTGTTTTTGGTTTAATGTACACCCAGTGTGAGGACGATTTTAACCGTGTGGAGGAAAATTATTTGGATGCATTAGGCAGATTATCAGAATCTCTGGGTGAAAATTATTTTTATCAGGACGCACGAGCAAGGATGTATGCAGATACCCTGCTTGCGAAAAACAATTATTTACGTTCTCCTGTCTGGTTAAAAGCTTTATTGGACGGTTTTGCCTCTGGGATTAATTATTATCTGCATAAAAATCCAAACACTAAACCTAAAATCATACATAGATTTGAGCCATGGATGCCTTTATTATTTACCGAGGGCAGTATTGGAGGAAACATTACAATTATTCCAATTCAGGGAATCAAAGATTTTTATGAGGGAAATGGTATGGGCTATCATGTGCCTGAAATACCTGAATGGGAACAGGAGCCAGCAGGTTCAAATGGATTTGCCATTGCGCCAGAATTAACAAAAAATGGGTATCCGTTACTACTAATTAATCCACATACTTCTTTTTATTTCAGAACGGAGGTTCATTTAGTAAGTGAGGAAGGCTTAAACACTTATGGTGCTGTAACCTGGGGTCAATTTTTTGTTTATCAAGGGTTTAATGATAAATGTGGTTGGATGCATACCTCCAGTGCCGCTGATGTTGCAGATGAATATTTAGAAACTGTAGAAAAAAGGGGGAAAGACTATTTTTATCTTTATGAAGGAAAATGGCTACCTGTCAAAACCCGAAAGGAAATCATATATTTTCAAACTAAAAACAGAAAACTATCCAGAGAAATAACCTTGTATTTTACGCATCACGGACCAATTATAGCACGAAAAGATGGAAAATGGGTATCTATACGAATGATGACAGAACAGATTGAGGCATTAGCCCAATCTTTTTTAAGAACCAAGACGGAAGATGTCAAATCTTTTGAAAAAGTAATGAAGTTAAATACAAATTCATCTAATAACACCGTTTTTGCAGATAATTCAGGAAATATTGCCTATTGGCATGGAAATTTTATGCCAAAAAGAAACCTCGATTATAATTGGAATGGCCTTTTAGATGGCACAACTTCAAATACGGAATGGAAAGGATTTCATACGGTTAAAGAACTGGTACGAATAATTAATCCTGCAAATGGATGGATTCAAAACTGTAATTCAGATCCTTTCACTGCCTCAGGAAAATATAGTCCCGAAAGGAAAAAATACCCTGATTATATGGCACCAGATGAAGAAAATTTCCGCGGCGTAGCAGCTTTAAGAATACTGGAAAATGTAAAAGGGAACTGGACGCTTGACAGTTTGGTTAAAGCAGCATTTAATCCTTATTTACCTGGATTGGCAAAGATTATCCCGGATCTTCTAAAAATTTATAAAGGAGATTTGTCCTCTCCACTTACTGATCCAATCAATGAGTTATCTACCTGGAACTTTGAGAGAGATTCTTTATCCGTTGCCACTAGTCTGGCTGTTTTTTATGGCGAAAATATTATGGACATTGCCAGAGTTAAAAGTGGCTATGGTGCAAAATCTATGATAAACCTGGAGGCTTATGTTTTAAAAAACTTATCGGCAACAGAAAAAAAGCTTGCTTTCGAAAAAACCATAAATCAGCTCTCCAGTCAATTTGGTACTTGGAGGACTAAATGGGGAGATATCAACAGGTTTCAACGAATAAGTGCAGGTATTCGCCCAGAGTTTAATGATGATTTAGAGAGTTTGCCAGTAGGTTTCACCTCATCTGCCTGGGGATCACTTGCTGCATTTGGTTCAAAAACACAAGCGGGAACCAAAAAAAGATATGGGACTTTGGGAAATAGTTTTGTTGCTGTAGTAGAATTTGGCCCCAAAATTAACGCACATTCTATCGTCACAGGTGGTTCATCCAGTGACATGAATTCACCTCATTTTAATGACCAATCCCTTAGGTATACAAGAGGACAGTTTAAAAAAATTCATTTTTATAAAAATGAAGTGGAATCCAACGCAGTAAAAACCTATCACCCTTAATTTAAACCATTAAAGAAAACAAATAATCATGGATAAAAGGACCTTTTTCAAACACTCCATAGCCATGGGCTTAGGTGCCCCTGCCCTATTTAACACCTTAGAAAAGTTAAACCTTACCGTTGCCAATAAATCGGTGGAAGAAATAGCTGAAGACGATAATTATTGGTTAGGAATCAGGGGAGGCTACAGATTAAAGCCGGATTATATAAATCTTGAAAACGGTTATTATTGCTTTATGCCTCAAGCTATTCTGGAAGACTATCTTCATCATATAAGAGAGGTAAATTATCAGGGTTCACATTACATGCGAACCGTCCAATGGGATAATAAAAGGGCAGTTTGTGGACAACTTGCGGATTTAATACAATGTGACGCAGAAGAAATAATCATAACCAGAAACACTACAGAATCTTTAGATACTGTTATTGGAGGTATTCATTGGGAAAAAGGTGATGAGGCTATCATGGCAAACCAAGACTATTTCGCTATGATAGAACATTTTCGCCTATGTGAAGAAAGATATGGTATTGTTAGAAAAATAGTAGATGTGCCGAATATTCCAATATCTGATGAAGAAATTGTCGCGGTCTATGAGAAAGCGATAACCAGTAAAACGAAATTGATCATGGTCTGCCATATAGTAAATATTACAGGCCAGATACTCCCCATCAGAAAAATCTGTGATATGGCTCATAAAAAGGGTGTGGAGGTACTGGTCGATGGAGCACATGCTATTGGACATTTTGCCTTTGACATCAAAGAATTACACTGTGACTACTATGGTTCCAGTCTCCATAAATGGCTTTCTGCTCCCTTAGGCGCTGGTTTATTATATATCAATAAGGAAAAAATAAGCGGCCTTTGGCCAATGTTTGGTGATTTTGGCTATCCTTTGGAAAACATAAGGAGAATGAATCATACGGGTACGCACCCTGTTGCTACAGATTTAGCGATAGGAAATGCCATTGAGTATTTAAATCGCATAGGATTAGACAAAAAAGAAGCCAGATTGCGCTATTTACAAAATTATTGGACCAGCCAGGTGCGCAATGAACCGAATATAATAGTTAATACTCCAGCTGACCCACAAAGAGTTTGTGGTATCGCCAATGTGGGTATAAAAAATATGAAAACCTCTTTGATGGCAGAAAATCTATTGAAAAAATATAGAATATGGACGGTAGCCATTGATGGCCAAGGAGTTCAAGGTTGTAGAATCGTACCAAATATTTACACTACCACCAAGGAATTGGATATTTTCATAACGGCTTTAAAGGAAATGGCAAAAAGTTAAATTATGGAAGTAAACTTTGATAAATATTCACTAATTTATCATTTACCACTTGTGCATCAAATTTTTTGACATGCTCTAAACCCTTATTTACAGCGTGTTCTCTTTGCTCTTTATGTTGCATAAAAAAGAGAATCCCTGCCCTTATTTCTTCATAATTAGCTGGATCTACCAAATAAGCACCCGGACCACCCACTTCAGGCAATGATGTTGTTTTACTTGTAATTACAGGAATACCGCTATACAATGCTTCTAAAACAGGAATACCAAAACCTTCAAAATAAGAAGGGTAAATAAAAATTTCTGCATTTTGATAAACGATAGGTAAATGTTCGTTCGCTACGTTTCTAAACATAATTTTATTGGAATAAATCTCTTTAAAGAGATCCAATTCTTCTTTAATTATTTTAAAATATTTACGATTTGGCTTACCAATAATTAGAAAAGGCCTTTGATATTCAGTAGGAAGACCTTTCCAGGCTTTTAAAGCCGATAGTAAATTCTTTCTTGCTGTGATGCTTCCAACCGATAAGAAATAATGATTTGGTAAATGATAAAGATTTACAACATGCTGAAATTCAACATTTGTGTAGGTCTTTTTGAAATTATCATTTACTGTTTGATATACTACCTCTACCTTTTCAGGAGGAAGATTAAAAGTTTTACAGATATCTGTTTTAGTATATTCGCTTACAGCTATTACCACATCTGCCTTTTGACAACTATATTTTATCTTTTGTAAATGAATGAACCTATCAAATAAAGAGTAGTCCATTTTATAATAAAGGAAAGCAATATCATGAATAGTAACTACCCATTTAATCTTTAGGTTTTTCCCAAATTCGACAGGCAACTCATTACTAAGGCCGTGATAAATATGAATCAGGTTTTTTTTACAATCTCGAGGCACACCAAAAATCCTCCAAAAAAAATTTCGGTACCAGGGTGGATTTATTATATTAAAAGGATGCTTTTCAGGTAATAAGGGAGAATTTTCATTGGAAATAGAAGAAAAAAGGAATAATTTGAATAACCCAGGCTGATATTTATTTAGATTAATTATTAGCGTTCTACTATAATTTCCAAGACCGGTCGAGTTTTTAAAGAATCTTTTCGCATCAAATGCAACATTTATCATACGAGCAATGATCGGACCATCCACCTAACCAATTAAACGGCAAAACTCTCCCCGCAACCACAGGTACGAGCAGCATTCGGATTGTTAAAATAGAAACCCTTCCCATCGAGACCGCCTGAAAACTCTAAAGTAGTATTACATAGATAGAGAAAGCTTTTTAAATCAGTCACAATTTTAACATCGTTATCTTCAAAAATTTGGTCATTGGGTTTACCTTCATTATCAAAATCCATCTGATAACTAAGACCTGAGCAACCGCCACTAGTGACAGACACTCTAACGAAATAATCGTCCGACATGTTTTTATCAGCACGAATTTCGACGATTTTAGATTTTGCAGATTCCCCGACGTATAACATAGCAAAGAAATTAAGAGGCTATTTTAACATACTGTAAAAATAGCCTCTTTTTATAAATTAATGAGCGGTAGCCATTGTGGTAACGGCTATTCCATTTTTAGACTGATAATCAGCGATCGCCCCTTTTATGGCATCTTCTGCCAAAACAGAACAATGTATTTTAACTGGCGGCAGAGCTAATTCTTCTACAATATCCATATTATCTATGGTTAGTGCTTGCTCTATGGTTTTACCTTTAAGCCATTCAGTTGCTAAGGATGAAGAAGCGATAGCAGAACCACAACCAAAAGTTTTGAATTTTGCATCAATAATTGTCTGGGTTGAAGGATCGACTTCGATTTGAAGACGCATAACATCACCGCACTCAGGGGCTCCGACTAAACCAGTGCCTACGGTAGATTTGCTTTTATCGAGCGTTCCAACATTTTTAGGATGTTGGAAATGTTCCAATACTTTTTCTGAATATGCCATAATATGATAATTTTAAACGGATGATATAAAAAATTAGTGTTCAGACCATTGCACATTGCTAAGATCTACTCCTTCTTTGTACATTTCCCAAATAGGACTTAAATCTCTCATGTGATTTACGCCAGCTACCAATTTTTCCACGGCAAAATCTACCTCTTCGTCGGTAGTAAATCTGCCCAGACTAAAACGAATGGAGGAATGAGCTAAATCGTCACCTAAACCTAATGCGACAAGAACATAAGAAGGTTCAAGAGAGGCTGAAGTGCAAGCTGAACCAGAAGAAACAGCTATATTTTGGTTGAAGGTCATCATAAGACCCTCCCCTTCCACGTGTTTAAAGCTAATATTGGTGACGTGAGGCATTCTATGATCTACGTTACCATTAATATAGCACTCCTCTAATCTTGAAGTAAGTTCGTGCTCTAATCTATCTCTTAGTTTACTTAATCTTTCTGCATCGGCATGCATTTCTAATCTTGCTATTTCAGCTGCTTTACCGAAGCCCACGATACCGGGAACATTGAGGGTGCCGGAGCGCATACCTCTTTCATGACCACCACCGTCCATTTGAGCAGTTACTTTTACCCGAGGAGATTTTCTGCTTACGTAAAGAGCACCTACTCCTTTAGGACCATACATTTTGTGGCTGGTCCACGCCATAAGATGAACACCAATTTCTTTTGGATATGTTGGTATTTTTCCTACTGCCTGCGTGGCATCACTCATAAAGAGGACCCCATGCTTTTCACAAATATCACCAATCTCTTTCATGGGTTGGATAACACCTGTTTCATTATTAGCCCACATTACAGACACTAAAATGGTAGTTGATTTAATAGCTGCTTCCAACTCTGCTAAGTCAATAAGACCATCTTCTGCCACTTTCAGGTAGGTTATTTCAGCACCAGCCTCTGTCAACTTATCACATGTGTCCAATACTGCTTTATGCTCGGTGGTCACGGTAATGATGTGATTTCCTTTTGACCTATACATCTCAAAAACGCCCTTGATAGCCAGATTATCTGATTCGGTAGCTCCCGAGGTGAAAATTATTTCTTTAGGATCGACCTTAAGCAAAGCCGCAATTTGTTCTCTTGCGTAATCTACCCCTTCCTCTGCTTCCCAACCGAAAGGATGATTTCTACTGGCTGAATTTCCAGGTTTCTGATAAAAATAAGGCACCATGGTATCCACAACTCTTGGATCACACGGTGTTGTTGAATTATTGTCTAAGTAAACACGCATAGGTTCCTTTATCATTATTATAATTTATTTAGATTTAATCTAAAAGCAAATACTAACAGCAAATATAACCAATCATGTAAAATAAAAGTTTTATAATAGGATAAAAATCATTGAATTTTCACAAAAAAAAATACCTACATTGAGGACACAAGTATTTTATAAACATAAAAGTATGCATCAATCGTCTCATTTTTTTGATAAATTTCCGAAAGCTAGTATATCAGATTGGGTTAAGGTAGCAGAAAAAGAACTCAATGGAAAACCATTAGAAATTTTAAACTACCAATACAACGATGAAATCATAATGCCTCCTGTGGTTTTTTCTGGCAAAGAGGATAAAAAAATGAAACCTATTGTTTGGAGAAAAAATCATGTATGTCAATGGGGTATTAGTTTCCGACACACGGAAATAATTAAAGAAGAAAATATTGAGTTCTTTATTTCTATAGGCATAAATAATTTCAAACTCAATGTGACAGAGGAGACTAAAATCAGGGCTGATGAATTAAAAAGATTATTCCCATCATGTCAATGGCTCGATGATTATCAGAGAGAAAGGGAACCTGCAGACTTTTTTATTCAACAAATAATAGAGAACTTTCAGCAGGCTATTAGTTTAATTCAACGTTTGAAAATAAATAATGGACACATTAATGAGTTCCTTGGAAGTGTTTATTTTTCAAGAGAAATTCAAAGTAATTATTTGTATGAAATTTCTTTAGGTCGGGCTCAGAGAATTATTTGGAGAAACATACTTCAAGCTTTTGAAATAGATAATCCTGCTCCTCCCTTGTTTATTTCCACCTTACCTGTTATAAAAAACAGGTTACAAGACCACTTTCTTATTGAAGCAACAGCAAAAACGCTATCTGCCGTATCAGGTGGTGCCGATCTTATTTATCTTGAATTTGATGAAATAACTGAGGAAATGAGAATAGAGAACATAGCCCACATCTACCATATTTTCACCTTAGAATCTGGTATCGGCGAAGTAACAGATCCTATAGCAGGAAGTTTTTACGTAGATGAATTGACCACAAAAATAGCTAAACAAATTTGGGGGCAATTAAAATCCTGATTCATTCATATTTTTAGTCATCAGACGAACTATTTTGAATTTTTCAAAGAATATCTTTGCAAAAGAGCGAAGAATAGTATAAATGGGAATGGCAAGAACCATTCCAGTAATACCAGCTAAATTGGCGCCAATAAGAATAACAACGAATATTTCAAGTGGATGAGCCAACACAGATTTTGAAAAAATAAAAGGCTGCAAAATATAATTATCTAACATCTGCATAGAGCCAAAAATAAGTACCACCGTCACCAATTGGGGCCAAACTTCGGTATAAAATGAAAGATCTAAATTAGAAGAAAGAGTTATAAGTACAGCAAATGCTGCACCAAAAATAGGGCCTAAATAAGGGATGAGATTCATAAGAGCGGCAAAAAAAGCAATGATTAATGCATTTTTAATACCAAAAATAGAAAGCATTACCAGCATATAGATAGTAATGAGGAGCATTTGCAGAAGCAGTCCATTAAAATATCTTGATAAGATTCTAATAGATTCTTGTATGGCATTTTGAGTTTGATCTACATAATTGTCAGGAATTAAGGTAAGTAAAAAGCTGAGAAACATACCTTGTTCTTGAATAAAAAAGAAGGCAATAAACAAAATAGATGCTATAGCTACCACAAAGCTACTAGCTGTAGAAAAGAATTCGGTAAGAATATCTGTTACCAGAGCAGGTTCAAACCAACCTTTAGTGAGAGAACTTACCAATTCCTCCAAATTTATAAATTCAACAGGAATGCCATGCGACTTTAGCCATTGAAGTATATTCTGAAAAGGTTCGTCGAGCGCCACTGCGATAGATTTGTAATCTACCTCTGACAAATTCATAGCCTGAGTAAAAAAAACTGGAATAAACAAAGCCAGAATACCTGCAATTAAAAAAAAGAAAGCGCCTAGAGTCAAAGCGGCCGCTACTGAATTGGGTATTACAAACTTACCGATGCTAATTTTTTTCAAAAATCTCATTATGGGTGATCCCATTAAAGAAATGACCCAAGCAATGATAACGTAACTGATAATTTCAGAAAACCGATAAATTATGGCACCCATGATGAGTGTTATCAATGCTATGATAAAATACCTTGAAAGTGCATTAATCTGCATAATTATTTATTTGAATTCAGTTTTAATAAAAGACAAATTTCTGGAAAGACCGTTAAACCCAGTTCTTTTAACAGCAGAATTTTCAAAAAGGTCTGTGAATTTTTCTTCTGTCAGAGCATGCCAATCTTCTGTAGTAAAATTCATAAGTTCTTCATTGGGTAAAAATTCTTTTTCATCATTAGGCGTTGAAAATTTATTCCAGGGGCAAACATCCTGACAAATATCACATCCAAAAACCCAGTTTTCCATTTTATCTTTAAATTCATCAGCTATTTGAGATCTTAGTTCAATGGTCAGGTAGGAAATGCATTTTTTAGCATCTAACAAATAGCCATTTTGATCAATGGCATCGGTTGGACAGGCGTCAATACAACGGCGACAAGAACCGCAATAATCTCTCATTGGACTATCATAAGGTAGTTCTGCATCAATAATAATTTCAGCTAAAAAGAAAAATGAACCTGCCTGAGGATGAATCAGCAGGGTATTTTTTCCTTTCCAACCTAATCCGGCTAACTCGGCCCAATCTCTCTCCATAATGGGCGCAGAATCAGTAAAATATCTGCCCTGGCTATTGGGACAAATTTCTTTGATGGTACTAAAAAGACTTTTTAATTTTTTCCTTAATACTTTATGATAATCTTTTCCGAAGGCGTATTTAGCTATTTTGGGTGCATTTTTATCTTTCTGAATATTTTTTGTAGCATAATTAAAAGAGAGAACAATGACTGTTTTAGCGTCAGGAACTAATTGACTTGGATCTATTCTAAGATTGAAATGATTTTCCATGTACTTCATTTCACCATGATAACCCATTTCAAGCCATTGAGTTAACCTTTCAGCAGACTGATCCAGGGAACTAGCTTTGGCAAAACCTATACGTGAGAAGCCTAATGATTTTGCTACTTCAATGATTAAATTTTTCTGTTTAAAATGAATTTCACTCACCATTTAGCCAATTAATGAAATTTAATTTCCTTAATTTGCTGTTCTCCAAGTGCCTCATTTAGAATATTTAATAACTTTATTTTACCCAAAGAAAGTTCATGTCTAAGAGAAGGAACATCAATATAGAGAAAAAGCACATTATTTTTCATATAAATCCTGGTGGTGTGATTTGATATATAATCGCCCATAGTTTGCCTATAAACGGCTTGAACTCTGGTGGCACTTACTCCATTTTCATTTTTATACTGACTAAACAAAGAAGTTAAAACCACCTTCAAAGACCGTTCAGGTTTAAAAGCCATTATTTACCAAATTTAGAATCAAAAACTGTATTTATACCTTCTTTATTGATGGTATATTTGAAATTATCATGCACAGCCCAGGCACCATATTCACCTTTAACATTCATGGCGACAATACCCACTTGTTTGCTGTTATCGCTAGCAAGACCAGGGATTTTTTCATATAATCTATTTACTGATAATTTAGCTGCCTCCTGAGGAGATTTCCCTTGTCTCATAAACTCAACACAGAGGAAGGTACATAAATTTTTTAGTACTAATTCGCCCAGACCGGTACAAGCTGCTGCACCTACGGTGCCATCCACATAAAGCCCTGCACCTAACACCGGAGAATCACCGATTCTGCCGTTCATTTTAAAAGCCCATCCACTGGTGGAACAAGCACCGCATAATCTACCTTTAGCATCGACGGCTAAAATACCAATGGTATCATGATTACCTGGATGATAATTATTATCAGTTAACCATTTTTCCCAGGTCACCCTGGCATGATCTGACATAAGATTTTCCGTTTTGAATCCCTCGGCTAAAGCAAATTTAAGGGCACCTTCACCTGCGAGCATAACATGAGGAGTTTTTTCCATAATCTTTCTCGCAACGCTAATTGGGTGCATGATACCCTCGAGGAAAACAACACTTCCAGCATTGCCTTTCTCATCCATAATGCATGCATCGAGCGTAACCCGACCATCACGATCTGGATAACCCCCATAACCAACGCTAGTATCAAGCGCGTCAGCTTCAGGAACTCTTGCCCCTGCTTCTACTGCATCTAACGAATAATTAGTTTCGGACAATTTCAACCAAGCGGCCGTGGTAGCTTTTTCATTTGGCCAGGTTGCAATAACAGATGCAATATCATTAACCTTTGCATCATCTGCAGAACTTTGCTTATCACCAGCATTTTTAGAAAACAAATAAGTTCCGACGGCAGTCAATGCACTGCTTGCAATAAATTTTCTGCGATTTAGCATAGTTAATAATTTATTTTAACAAATATAAAGGTGAAAATAGAAATAAAAAACATTAAAAATCTTCAAACATTCATCTTACCAGCATAAAACTTCCTTGCTTTACAAATTCGCCCCCATTTTTTAAGACTAAGATTAATGAATAAAGATAAGTATCATTACTCAGTTTAACATCTGATTTAGTTCCATTCCAGCCTAAGTATTCATCATTTGGCTGAAAGCCTTCCCTTTTGAAAACCATTTCTCCATATCTATTGTAGATTTCAAACGACTTGACCTCTTTTATTTGTTCTGCATCAGCAAAGACTGTAATCAAATCATTTATTCCGTCACCATTTGGCGAGAAAACATTAGGAACAAACACAGTAAAAGTATTATCTACGGTAATTTGAGAAGTAACAGATTCTGTGCAACCAAAGACATTGGTTATCTGAACCCTTAAAAGACCACCTTTATCAGCTAAAATTTCAGGATTTAAGCATTGGTAGCAACTCAAATTAAATTCAGGGCTCCAGGATAAAGATTTTATTAACGAAGCCGGAATATTAATCTGAGGTTGCAAGACAGATTTATCGCCGAAGGATAGTTTAATAGCTGGCGGCAATTGAATCATTTTAGAATAAAGCGCAGGCATTATAAAATCTTGAGACAGCGTACAATTTCTGTTATCACGAATGATAAGAGAATATGGATTACCTGGAATTAAATCATTAAAAATAGATTCGTCTTTGAAGGAAGAACCCATATTCACAGAATAAAAATAAGGCGGAATTCCGCCACCATTTCCAATTTGCAAGTTATTTGAGGTAAATTGTGAGCAATCAAAAACCAGTGGAGACAGCGGCGCTGGTTCCATTATTTCAGCTCCTGCGGAAGTTTTACAATTATTTACATCGACAATTATAACAGTATATATCCCTTTTCCCAAGCCTGAAGGATTTGGTAAATCAGGTAAACCACCGGACCAATTAAATTGGTAGGGTGGCGTACCCCCGCTAACCGCTACCTGAATTTTTCCATCTTTACCTTTTGCACAACTTACAGAACTAGACGTTGTTATTGTTTGCAAATTAAAATGTCTAACTTCTGCTATTCCTTGAAACTCTCCATCACATTCACCGTCTGAGAAAGCTAAGATTTGTATTTTGCCTTTGGCACCTGTTTTAATCAGATAATCATTACCCATTTGATTAGTAACCTGAACAGCGGGTAAACTATCAGCCTTCCAGGTAAATGAAAAAGGAGATTTACCATTAAAGGCAACGGGTATTTCCGCTAATCCACCCGGACAAATATCCATTATACCACTTATTTTAGCTTGAGGGGGAATTTTGCGTGAAATTCTAATGGTATCAGAGAGTTCCCTTTTACAATTATCTAAAACATTTAGCACTAAAAAAGTATCTTTTGGGGGTATGAACTTTATTTGAGAGGTTCTTAAACCATTTCCCCACAAATAGGAGTATGGAGGTACCCCACCTATAGGATTTACATTTATGGTCAGCGTATCACCTAAGCAAAAAGTAACATTTTTCAAACCATTCCTTAATTTTGAAACATCCTTTATAAATAATCTAGCTGTATCGGCAATACAAGCGCAAGGAAAATCGAGTTGCAAAATGAGCTCTTCCAAACTCTCCTCCTCATTATCCAACAAGGTATTTATGGGCAAATCAACAAAGGATTTATTTTCTGGAATGGTAATCTCTTTGGGCAATCGTTCAAAATCGAGACCTTCTTTTGCTTTACTATCGTTAGCCACCTTTATTTTTACAATGAGAGGTTGTTGAATATTATCTGTATTCAATCTATTCAACCTAAAAAAGCCATTAGTGCAACCCTCCTCAATAATTTGAGCTTCATCTTGAGAAGATCCATTTAATTTAGCCCCTCCACCGATATTAAAACTTTCCGCTTCAAGAAAAACTGCGGAATCAAACTTACCATCAGACACATCGGCAATTAAAAGACGAATTCTATAGGTTTGGCATGGAATTAACTTAAGCACAGCGGTTAATGGACGAGTAAATCCATCATATTGAATTCTTTCCTGATTTGGATTAAATACCCAAGTTCTATTACAACGAGCGGCATCATCGGGATGCATATTATCTGTAAAAAAAAGTTGATTCTGATTATAATTTATGGTATTAATAGACACAAAAGCATTTGACCCTGGCACAAGAGCTACATTTTCTCCTTTATTATTAAAGGAACCATTAATCCCTGGTCCACTAACAAAAAAGCCAAAAACATCATTAAATTTTTGACCAACATACTCACAATATTCATCCGAGGCAAAAACATATCTAAAATTTACAAAACTATCTAAAGGAACAAAATCAAATTCAATGCCAACAACATCAAAGACAGGTCCGGTAGCTAATTTTACTAAATCTACATCACTTGATACATCGCCAAAATCGGTAGTTATATCTCTTTTTTGGTTGGGACCTTCAGCATTTTTAACATATCCAGTAGAAAGAATGATTCCCTTTTCTAATCCAATACTTGGTCTTCCCCCTTCAAAAAAACCAATACCGGCCCTATTACCGATAGAACGGATTTTAGAAATATTTTTACAAGCTCCATTAACGAAAACATCCTGAACGAGCACCTCTGGAGAATAGGAATTATTTATTTTTATACTCTGACCATACAAGGGCAAAATATTAAAAACCAATGCTAAAAAGAAAATAAATAAATTCCTCATGTAATTTTAAAGAAATATAAATAGTTTTTATGAAACTAAAAACGGTAAAATTATTGATAAATTGTTAAAAATCTGTTTGTAAGGAAAAATGAAATTATATTTGCAAAATAAAGAAATCATATCATGCGCCCACTTCTAATTTTCCTTTTCGTTTTTTTACCCTTTTTTGCCGTTTCACAAATTAGAATAGGTAATTGTGGAAAATGGAAATACATCAGATTAATTGAGAGAGACACAGTGACGCAAACTTGCCCGGGTGATTTGAAAAACGACTGGAAATATTTCACTTTTGAGCCTGGAATCCCTCCCCTTCATATCGTTGTAACAGATACTTTTGGAAATATAGAACTGGTCAGACCATTTATGTCTGCAAATTTTGAAAATTTTAAGCCAGGATTTTACAGGGTTTATGGGTTATACTACCCGTTTACCTATTATTTAAAACCTGGTAAAAATATTTTTAAGGATACCATGGGAAGTTACTGTTATGGTTTTACTGAAAATTTTGTGCTAATAAATAACAATGTCCCCGATCCAGGTGCTATTTCTCTTTCAAAAGGTAATTTGGCAAATTTAATTTGCCCCAACGGAGAAACAGATCAAACCCTTCAATTTCAAACAAATAGTCCTTCACCATTATACACGTACCTGCTCACCAACTCAAATAATCTTATTTTAGCCATACAGAGTAATGGACTTTTTGATTTCAAAAACTTACCATCTGGCAAATATTATGTTCACGGCCTGGCCTATACAGGTGCACTTCAGGCTAAAATGGGACAATTACTTGATGCTGTTCCCTTGAGTAAAAATTGTTTTACTAAAACCTTAAAATCCGTTGAAATTGAAAAAAAATCTCCTTTGGGAGGTCAAATTTCTATAGAAGATAGTCCATCGTCAAAAAAATATTTTTGCACCCAATTTGAATCAAGCGACTCCATTACAATAAATCATTCAGGTGATACCTACCTTAATTATTCTTTTTTGGTAATGGACGAGAAGAACAATGTTAAAGGGGTGGAAAAAGAATCAAAGATTCAGTTGAATAAATATCCTACTGGATCTTATAAAATAATTGGATTATCTCATCTTTCAGCACTACCAAATTTGATTAATGAACCTTTAGGAAAAGTTATTTCTCTTTTAAATTGTAAAGATATTTCAGCTAACCAAATTGAATTATATATAGAAAATATAAATGTTATAAATTTCAAAACTGCCAGAGCAAAAGGAGATTCTATATGGTGTGTCAATACTCCAGAAACCTTAAGTTTAACGGCTATTGGAACAGGATCTGACAATGTGCAATTAATATGGGTTGCAACCGATAATGCTGGTAAAGTATTAGGATTAAACAAAAATCCTGATTCTATTCCAATGAGTAAGTTAAATGAAATACTGTTTCAGTTTTATGCGCTTGCATACACAGGTAATTTAACTTTGAACATCGGCGATAATTTAAATAAATCAACAGTTTCTACCGGTTGCTTTGATTTGTCAGAAACATTTTATTCTGTAAGAAAAAAAGAAACCAAAGGTGGGATTGTTAGATTCTCAAACACCAATCAATTAACGAATATATGTTTAGGTCCAAACTCGAATTATAATGTTCAGGCAGCCAGAGTTAACTCCTTAGGAGAAAAATATATTTATCTTTTAACTAATAGCAGAAGTGAAATTATAAACACATCCATCAGTGGACAATTTTCTTTAAACAACTTAAATACAGGCCAATACTCCATAAGTGGTCTTTCCTACACAGGGTCATTATCCTTTGGAACAGGATCCAGAATGGATACCACTATTTTTAGTAATGAATGTTATAGTTTATCAGAAAACAAATTAAATTTTCAAAAAACCATTACTGACGGAGCAACGATTTCATTTGATGATGGTCAAAGTGCGGTAAACACCTGTAAAGGTTTGAAAAATAAAACTTTTGAGTTAAAAAACAATGCATTAATTACCCAGAAATATGCTTATGCTCTCACCAACGAATCAGGAAAAATCATACAAATTGAAAAAGGAAATACCTTGCAATTAAATGATTCTTCCTTGCTTATTTATTACCTTCGAGGAATTGCCTATTCGGGCGAACTTACCCTAAAATTAGGTGATAACATAAATGGAACTTTTCTGTCAACAGGTTGTCATTCACTATCCAAAAATAGACTTACCATTAGTTTCGACGATATAAATGCCGGAACTATTACCGTTGAAAAAGTAGTGACTTGTATTTCTCCAAATGAAGTTAAAAGTATTCCAATAAATGTTACGGGTGCTGCAGGAAAGTATGCCTGGTTATTATCTGACACCCTTAACCAATTACTCGAGGTACAAACCAGCCTCCTACCTTTTATAAAAAGAGGATTACCAGGTAATGTAAGAATTTATGGTTTTTCTTATTTAGATCAGCCATCTTACCAAATTGGAAAATCCATTTTTCAACAAAATCATAACATTTCCTGCTTTGAATTAACCCGGGGATATAAAGAAGTGACCTGGTCAGAATCCGATGGAGGAATTATTTCCGTTGTTGGGGCTGGTAACAGCCTAACTATATGTCAGTCAGAGCTTTCAAAGCCTCTACAGCTTTCAAATACAAGTAATGCGGACGGCGATAAATATATATATCTTATTGCCGATAAACAACAAAAATTATTGGCTACTTCTTCAAATAATAGTTTTGATCTAAGTGCTTTTAGCGGAGGTATTTACCAAATATACGGCCTTTCTTACTCGGGTCCCCTAAATTTAAAACCCGGCGATGTAATTCCCAAAGATAATAGTGGCAGTTATTGTGAATCCTGGTCAAAAAATGCTATTCCGATAGAAATAACAGCCACTTCCGTCGGTAAAATATATTTTGTTGGGGAAAAGGATAATGTGCAGCTATGCGCTAAGAAAAATGTACAATCATTAAGATTAAATCCACTAGTTAGTAATGTAGCTAAAAAAACTTTCTTACTAACCAATGAAAATGGTAAAATATTAGCAATTTTCAATAACAACCAACTGCCCAATCTTGACAAGATAAATGATTTGGTTTTGAGGATATATGGATTAGGGTATAATGGAACAATAAACGCGAAAGTTGACTCAAATATATTAGGAAATAATCTAAGTTCGGGATGTTATCAATTATCAGAAAATTTTCTCTCCATAAATAGGAATAATATCTCAGGAGGATTTGTATCGTTGTCAAACAACCAAAATCAACAACAAATTTGTCCTACGGACAGCGCTGCTAATTTATTGACTTTTAGAAATATTGCCGCACAAGGTCAGAAATTAATTTATCTGATTACCAACGTAAATAATAAAATACTAGATACAACTTCCAAAAATTCATATCATTTTATACAACAAGGTATTGGAGATTACAGAGTTTATGGACTTTCCTACAACGGAGATTTTTCAGGTAAAATAGGTGCTTCCATAAATGACCCATCTTTATCAGAAGATTGTTTTGGTCTATCCTCAAATTACATATCTGTTGCGAAAAGGAATCCAGTGGCAGGATTCGCTGTTATGGATGATGCCAATACGCTACTTCAAAATTGTCCATCCGATGCAAATTTTCCATCAAGGCAGATTAGAACCATAGGAAATAATTCTGGAGATCAATGTTTTGTAATAATTGATGGAAATCAGATTATCATTGATATTTTATTCAGTCCTACGATTTACCCTACGGAGTATCCTTCAGGTAAATATAATATCGTATCCATATCCTTTAATGGTACTTTAAACATTAAAAAAGGAGAAAAGTGGGGTATAAAAGCACCTTCAACTTCCTGTTATTCCATATCTGGAAATGATGTTTCATTTTTAAATTTGGAACCTAAAGGAGGTATTATCAAAGTTATTGAAGGCGATACATCAAACATTTGTATCGGTAATTCTGCACCTTCCCCCATCAAATTTTCTAAGGATAGTATCAATGAATTAACATATTCCTATTTAATAACCGACCAGTCTAATAGATATTTAGGACATTTTACAAATATTGATTTACTAAGTTTTGAGGATTATTCTACTGGTAATATCAACGTCTGGGGCTTATCACACACAGGAAACATCACTTTACAAAAAGGAGATTCCATTTTAAAAAAGGATATTTCAACTGGCTGTTTTCAACTTTCAAAGAACGCCATTTCATTAAAACTTAATATATTCAGAGGACATACGGTAAAAACGAACCTCAGCATTGATTCTTTACTTATTTGTACGGGTGACGGTCTTCCAAATTTGATTAATTTCTCAAGTTCTGATAGCTTATCTGGTTTAAATTACCGATATGTACTCACTACCCTTGCAAACAATATTATACAAGTTATTAATGGTAATTCCATAGACCTTGAAACGATAGGATTAAGAGAAATGCGACTTTATAGTGTAGCATTTAACGGTAATTTCAACAGTCAGACAGGCATATCCATTTTTAATACTAATCTTTCATCGGGTTGTTTTAAAATATCTGATAATTTTATTAAAATTTTAAGAGACAGGCCTGCGAATCACCGGATTTTATTTTCAAACAATGACACCATACAAAAATTATGTCTATCCAAATCCGGCTCATTTGCCAGATTAAAAAGTACATTCACAGGCAGAACAGGATACGTTTACATAGTATTGAATAAATTCAATAGTATTATAATGCTTAATCCTACACAAAATATTGATATTGATAAACTTGAAGATGGAGACTATCAGGTTTATGGACTTTCTTATACAGGAAATCTGAATTTACGTGTAGGCAATACCTTTAAAACCGATGAAATCTTAGCTACGAGTTGTTTTAGATTATCGAGTAATTCTGTAAAATTCTATAAGGGAGGCTATGCTGAAGGAGGTCAAATCAACACTTTTCTATCCTCAAACACCTTATTTACCTGTCCGAAAGATGGTGTAGCTGATTTAATAGATATTTCCGTTCCAAATAACCCAATCGGAACAAAGTATCAATTTTTAATCACCGATAGTTTGAATAGATTATTTTATGCTCCATTTGAAAATCAGTTAATCAATTTCGATAATACCCCCTCAGGGAATTATCGATTATATGGTATTGCCTATACTGGTTCACTGGGCTTTCAATTGGGGGCAAATATTTTAAATAATACCCTGGTGAATGCCTGCTTTGATTTATCAGATAATTATTTAGATATATATCACAATAAGCCTGAAGCTGGACAAATTTCAAAAAAGGATGGAACGACTTCCAGGACCATTGTTGCTATAAATAACAATCAAAAGGATAGTATTTTATTAAAAGTAACCAATGCTAAACCGGTAAATGTTCCCTATTCCTTTGTATTGGTAAATGAAAATAATCTGATTGTTTCAACTCATAATGCGTCATTTAATCTGGATACACTCAAGATTGGCAGATACAGAATTTATGGTGTAGCGAGTTCCAGTCCAACCTTGTCTATAAATGTTGGAAAATCATTTTCAGAGATTGGCAAAGCTGAAAATTGTATTTTAATTTCGTCAAATTTTTTAGAAGTGGATATCATTCCTACCAATGGTTCTCCCATTTTAAACAACATCCTTATCGTTCCAGAAAAAGCGCAACAAATTTCGCTAAGTGCATTTCCTAACCCTGTAAATGATATTTTAACTGTGCAAATAAGGCACAATGAACATAAAAATGAACAGGCAACCTTAAAATTAACTCATATTTCAGGAAAAATACTATTTGAATTGAACACGAATTTAGGGAAGGGAGAGCAACTATTCACCATCCCTATGGAAATGTATCCATCGGGACTGTACATTTTAACTATTGATGCGGGAGAAAACCTTTATACGGGAAAAATTATCAAAACGGAATAAAAATTATACCTTGGATTTCTTTTTGTAGTCTTTTATAAACAATTTATGGTCAAAAGATTCATAATCTGAGGGGGTATTGGAGGCGACAATAAGGAGCGTGTTTTTAGGTAGACTGTTGATCCCCTCTGAGTACCAATCGGCTCCTTCCACATCGAGATTAGTCGTTGGTTCATCTAACAATACAAGTGGAACATCTGAAAAAAGAGCGAGACCAAGTTTAACCCTTTGTTTCATGCCAGAAGAGAAAAATTTCAACGGTTTATTTGCTGATTTTTGAAGCTTTAGGATTTCCATAAAATCACGCACCTTCATTTTGTTCCTAAAAGGTTTAAATTGGGCATGAAATTCAATAGATTCTTCCAGCGTAAACTCCTCGATAAGATCCATATAAGGAGCAGCGAAAGAAATATATTTATATAATTGATCCAAAGGAATCAATGTGTCATTTAAGAACGGAAGTAATTTTCCCTGACTGGGTGTGAGATGACCGGAAAGAATTTTTAAGAGTGTTGATTTACCCGAACCATTTGGACCAATCAATGCATATTTCTGACCTTCATTGAATTGAAAATCAATTTTTTTAAAAATCCAATCCGGGGGAAATTTTTTTCCTATATTATTGAGAACTAGTTTCATGGGTTAGAGACACTTAATCTGATTTAAATCCGGCTATCATAGATTTTGATTGACTAAAAAAAGAGATGATTTCATCTTTGAAGACAGACGGTTGCACTGAATCCTTTATCAAAGAGATACCAACACTAAAACTACTATTCCGGACAAAAATGACATTATAAATACCTTTAATTTCTTCAATTTCAGATAATTGAAAGCCCTTCCTCTCCAGCCCTATATGATTAATGCCGATGTAAGAAAGCGGTTCTCTGGCTACTCTAACAAAAGGCGGAACATTATTTCGAACAAGCCCGGCACCAGCGACGAAGCTGAATCTTCCTATTTTACAAAATTGCTGAACGAGGACATTACCACCTAAAATAGCATGGTCATTTATATGGACATGCCCAGCTAATTGAACGCTATTGGATAAAATAACATGATCTCCAATGATGCAATCATGAGCTACGTGAACGTAAGCCATAATAAGGCAATGACTTCCAACGGAAGTAGTACCCGTCTCCTGGGTACCTCTATTGAGGGTAGCACCTTCACGTATAACCGTTTTGTCGCCAATAACCAGGGTACTATATTCACCTTTAAATTTCAGATCTTGGGGAACAGCACCTAATACAGCGCCGGGAAAAACCTCACAAAAACTGCCCAATCTGGTGCCGGATAAAATAGTTGCATTGGGACCAATTTTACAATAATCACCAATGACAACATCTTTATCAACATAACTGAAAGGTAATATAATGGAACCAATCCCTATTTTGGCATCAGGATGAATAAATGACAAGGAAAATTGGTCTGTCATAATTAACTTTCTACTTTTCTTTTAATAATCTGCGCAGTTAACTCCGCTTCAGAAACAATTTTGTTATCAACATAAGCGATGCCCTGCATGTGACAAATACCTCTGCGAATTGGTGATAACAGTTCCATTTTGATAAGTAAAATGTCACCTGGAGAAACTTTAGCTTTAAATTTAGCATTATCAATTTTCAGGAAATAAGTATCCCAATTCCAGGGATCTTCTACGGTAGAAAGGGCAAGGATTCCGCCGGTCTGGGCCATAGCTTCTACTTGTAAAACACCTGGCATGACCGGATTACCGGGAAAATGGCCCTGAAAATACTGCTCATTTACCGTAATATTCTTTACTCCAACAACATAAGTATCTGTTAATTCAGTAATTTTATCCAGCAAAAGGAATGGAAAACGGTGGGGTAACCAGGATTCAAGTCTTACTGAATTGAAAACGGGAATTTTAGAAGGATCATATTTAGGCTTACCTCTTAGCTTTTTTTGCTCTTGAAGCTGTTTTTTAAGTACTCTCGCAAATAAATTATTAGAGGAATGACCGGGTTTATGAACAACAAAACGACCTTTAATGGGCGCACCAAGTAGCGCAATATCACCTATAAAGTCTAATAGTTTATGTCTTGCAGGTTCATTTTCAAAGGTTTGGTTTGATTTGTTTATTACCCCCAAAGTAGTAGGTAAAGGCAGTTTACTTTGAGTCATAGAACCCCATTTTTCCCATTCAGATGAAGAAGGTAAGCGATCTGCTATTACCAAAGCATTATCCAACGTTCCGCCTTTTATTAAGCCATTTGCCATTAAACTATCAATATCTTTAAGAAGAACAAATGATTTTGACGGAGAAATTTCACCTTCATACTTGTCAAGACCCGATAAAACGGCAAATTGTTGCCCGGGGTAAGGAGCGTCAAAATCAACCAGCACGGTAACTTCAAAACCATCAAAAGGCGAAATCACATAATGTGCACCTGATTCTTCGTCCTTAAACTCTATGGTTTCTTCCACTTCAAAAAACAACTTATTTTCAGATTGATCTAAAACACCTGCCTCATTTAAAAGTGAAGTGAAGGTTTTAGAGGAACCATCCAAATAAGGAACTTCCGAACCATCTATTTCAATCTGTAAATTATCAATTTCTTTTGCATAAATGGCAGATAGTAAATGTTCTATGGTTACCACTACAGCACCTTCGTATTCAATGACTGTTGATCTGGTGGTATTTGTGACCCTGTTGCAATCTGCGGGAACAAAAGGTTTACCAGGTAAATCAATTCGTTGAAACTTAATTCCATGATTATCTTCAGCTGGTTTTAAAGTGATGGTGGCAGAAGACCCGGTATGCAAACCGACGCCGGAAATAGTTACCGCTTTAGAAATAGTTTTTTGCTTCATTATAAAAGTCATATAAATAAACAATAATGTTTGGTTTTTAATTATAGTTGGTCCAACTTTTTCTCTATTTTCTGAAGACGTAAAATGAGAGATGGAAGTTGCTTGAAAACGGAAAATGATTTCAAGAATGAAATATAAGGTATGGCTGGTGAACCCATAAAGGATTGACCAGAGCTTGTAATAGATGAAGAAATACCACTTTGTCCTTGAATTTTTGTTCCATCGGCAATTTTAAGATGCCCGGAAAAACCCACTTGACCGCCTATTTGGCAATTTGAACCAATATGTGTTGACCCTGCAATACCTGTTTGAGCGGCTATCACTGTGTTTTCGCCCACTTCCACATTGTGTCCAACTTGGACGAGATTATCAATTTTAACCCCCTTTTTAATTTTAGTTGCGCCCAAAGTCGCTCTATCAATAGTAGAATTTGCCCCTATTTCAACATAATCTTCTAATATAACATTACCTAACTGCGGTATTTTACGCAATAATGCACCTCCATCGGATACAAATCCAAATCCATCGCAGCCAATAACCACATTTGCGTGTATAATACAATAATCACCAATTTCACAATCAGCTAAGATACGAACCCCAGGAAAAAGGACACAATTTTTACCTATCGATACATTTTTTCCAATAAAAACCTGAGGATAAATAATGGTATTTTCCCCAATGAACCCATTTTGTTCAATGACGGTATAGATACCAACGCTCACTTTTTTTCCAATAGATACACTGGGATGAATAACAGATTCGTCAGCAATACCTGTTGGATAAAGGACGGGTTCTGAAAATTTCTCTAAGGTAAGTGCCATAGCATTATAAACATTCTTTACCTTAAGTAAAGTAGGTTTAACGGCATAACGGGGTTCAAAATTTTCAGGAACTAAAACAGCTGACGCAGAAGTTGTATATAAATAAGCCTCATAACGAGGATTATGTAAAAAACTAATGGAACCTTCCCCACCCTCTTCAATTTTACTTGGTTTGGAAACAATTACATCCGGATTACCTACCAGTTTCCCGTCTAACAATTTTGAGAGTTCCTTCATTGAAAATTCCATAAGGCAAAGGTAATAAAAAGCCATCTTTCTTTACTACAACATATGAGGCAACCTTTGATAAAATCGAAAAATTACTTTTACAATCTTATATTTGCATAAAAAAGTGAATCCGAAATTACGAATTGGAACCAGAGGGAGTAAACTGGCGATGTGGCAAGCGCACTTTACACAAGAAAAATTATCAGCTATTGGTATCGAATCAGAGTTGATAATTATCAAAACTACTGGCGATCAAATACAACATTTAAGTTTTGATAAAATGGAGGGTAAGGGCTTCTTCACAAAAGAAATCGAGGATGCCCTATTAAGAGGAGAAATTGATTTAGCCGTTCACTCTATGAAAGATTTACCAACGAATGCGCCGGAAGGTTTAGTTATTTCCGCCGTATCCTATCGGGAAGACCCATCAGATATCTTGTTGATTAATAAAAATATTGCGGATGAAGGTAAAGTTTTAAAATTACCTGAAAAAGCCAGCGTTGGAACATCCTCCTCCAGGAGAAAAGGACAGTTATTAGATATAAGGCCTGATCTTCAATTAGTTGATATTCGCGGAAATGTTCCAACGAGAATACAAAAATTAAAACAGGGTGATTTTGATGCTATCATACTGGCGTCGGCCGGACTGGCTCGCTTAGATATTGACACCACTTCCTTTCATGTTATCCGCTTTGATCCAACGGAGATTGTTCCCGCTCCTGCTCAAGGGGTTTTAGCCTGGCAAACTATGGCCAATGATATCCAAACCAGAAAAATACTGATGGGTATTCATGAAAATGAGGTTTCTGATGTAACAAATGTTGAACGAAAGGTTTTAAATCTGATGAATGGCGGTTGTCAAATGCCTCTCGGGGTATATTGTTATAAAGATAAATTTGGTAATTATCATGTTCATGCCGCCTATTCAACCTCTTTTGATTTACCTATTACCAGAGTGTCTATTTCGTCGGCTACCCATTTTCAATTAGCAGAAAAAGTAGTTGAAAAATTACGATCATAAAATAATATATGACGCGAGTTTTTATCAGCAGACACCTCCCTGAAAATTCCTCCTTCAGAGAAAAATTATCATCTTTTGGTTCTTTTAATATACAGGATGAACCATTAATAGACTTGATGCCCATTCCATTTTCAATCATTGAACCATGTGATTGGATTTTTTTCTCCAGTAAAAATGCTGTTTCATTTTTTTTCAAACAGATAAAATCTTTATCAATTAAAATTCCAACGTCTGTAAAATGGGGAGCTATAGGTTTGGCCACCGCTAAAGAACTACTAACTTATCAAATCACAGCAGATTTTTCTGGAAATGGTAATCCAGAAGAAGTTGGAATCAGTTTTTCAACGCTGGTTACTGGTAAAAAGGTCTTATTTCCTTCGGCAAAAAATTCAAGGGAAAGTATTCAGCGTTTTATAAAAAATGAAGCGTTGGAAATAATCAATTTATCTATTTATGATAATCTACCTAAAAGTGACTTTGACATTGTTCCTTCGGATATCTACGTATTTACCAGTCCGCTAAACGTGATTGCATACTCAAAAAAACATGACCTATCAGACAAAAATTGTCTTGCCATTGGAGAAACTACAGCTGAACAACTTAAACATTCAGGCGCTTTGAGTATATTGATGAGTCCATTTACAACGGAAGAAAGCATGGCTCAAACTATCATTGATTTTTTAGGTAACAAATAAATTAATATAACTAATAATTAAATTTTAACAATTTTGTTTGTACTGCTTCTTCTCCGACAATAAAACGGAGGGAATAAAAACCTGAAACGGGAAATAAATCTTCCGGTAAGTTTTCAAAATGATAGCCCTCTAAATATTTATTTTTAAACTCTTTGATTAACTGTCCATTAGGACTAAACAATTGAACCGTAACGAGCGACTCTTTGTGAAGTTTAAAGTTCACACTCGTACCGCCAGAAAAAGGGTTGGGAAAGGAAGGTAATAATTCTAGGTTATTAAGCTTCAAAACATTAGATAAATCTACCCTTAAAATGGACTCCAATTTGTAAAATTTAAATTCATTAGGTAATAAAACCCTGGTCTTTAAATATCCTGCATTAATATTACCCTCCAAGGTATCAAATCCAACCGATATCCAATCTGTCCCATTCCAGCCATTTAGCCTTAATTGATTTAAATCTAATACATTTGAATGTAAATTATTTTCACTTCCCCAACGCATTGAAAACTGAATGGGCCCATTATTTTCTATTTGCCATACTGGGTCATTCCTTCGGTTTTCATCTGAATAGTTACGAGATTCAATAAAACCTACTTTTGCATATTCATTCCCATTATTGGTCACAGATACAATAGAAATGGGATGATAGCCTGAAAAAACGCTGCCAACAGGAAAAATAGCAGGATGTAAAGACAAATTTCTACCCACTAAACCTTTTCCATTGGTGACAACATAATTAATTTCACTAAAGTTAGACAGATTAGCAATATCAATATCAGTATCATTTAGTGTTAAAAAGCTATAATTATTTACAAAATGTAGGTCTGATAAGACTAAAGAACCACCGTGAAGGTAGGTATTTACGGAAGGGCTTTTGAGCAAGAATAAATGATTAATATTTCCGTTTAAAAGATTAATTTTTGTTGGTAAATCTCCAAAAATTTGAAGATTATCTATTTGATCCCTAATGCCGTTACTTTCTATATTTCCAGAAACAGCCAAAATACCTTTACTGATAAGAGATGCATTTTTATCTATAAAAATAGGTGCATCTACCTTTAGATGGGTTGAGGAATCTATAAATAAAGAGGTACCATTTACGGTCAGTTGACACCATAAAGAGGTAGTAAACAAAACAAAGAAACCAAAGGATACTGCCGTTTTTAATGGATAATTAATCATGAGCTAATCTAAATCCTAAATTATTAAAACGGCTTGCCGGAGGATTGCCGTACCTGTAGGAAACTCTGCAATCATCGGAAATATCATCAAAACTGCCACCTCTGTACAATTTACTGGAACCATTTACGGGCCCTGTTGGATTTGTAAATGAGCCTGGTTTATAAAAATTAAACCAATCTTGCACCCATTCCCATACATTTCCGGACATATCATAAAGACCTAAAGAATTAGGCTTTTTAGATTTTACTGGTTGAGATTTTCGTCCGGAATTTTCTCTAAACCAGGTAACTTCATTAATATCAGATGAACCAGCAAACAAGAAGTCTGTCGAATTTGCTCCACCTTTAGCTGCAAATTCCCATTCCGCTTCTGTTGGCAATCTAAACACAAAAGTGGATTGTTTAGCATTTAATTTCTTTAAGAATTCCTGGACATCGAGCCAACTTACATTTTCCACCGGGCAGTTATCACAACCAGCGTTAAAAGATGGGTCGGACTCCATAATTTCCTCCCACAGACCTTGAGTTACCTCCGTTTCAGCTAAATAAAAAGGGTTTAGCGTGACCGTATGAATAGGTTTTTCTATATTATTCCCTAAATCACTACCCATACTAAACGTCCCCCCATTTACTTTGACAAACCGTCCATATCCACCATCGGAACTTGCTAGAGTTTTTATAATAATAGGATTTCCATACACCACCCCCTGATTATTAATACAATAGGAACGAATATAATAAGTTGTATTCCCAGTTAAGCCATTTATAACCGACTGAAAAATGCCCAACCCCTTTCCATTATTAGTTAGGTTATTAGTTAATATTGGATTAGGTGATTTCCCCCAAACGAAACCTCTGGCATTTACTCCAGACTCTCCTTCCTGGCGTACCTCACCGTTTAAAGTAAATGAATTATTGGAAATATTAGATGCTGGTAGCGTTACAACCAAAGCAGTAGAGCTACCCGCCGTAGTAAAATTCAAATTATTCCCATAAATAATTCTGCCATCAGAAAGCTTTGCAAAGGCTCTAAAGTGATAGGTAGTTTGTTTTAAAAGAGAGAGAACATTCAAATTAATGTTTCCAACCAGACTACCCGTTGATTTGACCACTGAAGATAATACCGTTGGATTGACCGTTGTACCAAAACAAACGCCACTTTCAGTGATAAGGCTTAATGGGAAAACATTTACCGATATATTTACGGACAAAGAAGTGTCTGTTAACGCTGTTATTGTATTGGTTGTAATCTGGGTGATTTGATCTTGACAAGGTCCCCATTGAGGAATACCATTACAAAATGTCAGTGTCTGACCATTTAGTCCGGGAGGAATTAAAACCCAGGATTCACCATTCCAATATTTAAGTTCACCCGCCTGATTACCAGGAAGTTCAGTACGCCATTTAAGTCCGTCAAAATACCATAATCCTTTCGTTCCATCCAATTGAAAAACAACCAAGCCTATTGCTGGTGAGATAATAGCTTGCCTTTGAATGGCCGTCATTCTTGGAATCAAGATACCTTTGTTCTCTGAAAATATTTCCAAAATAGCCGAGGGATGAGCAGGAGTAGAACCCATGTTAATGGTAACTGATTGAGCATTAATCAGTGAAATGTATCCCACAATAGAAAAACAAAAAAGTAATATCCCTTTCATTATTTATAATTTCCCCAAAACGTATTTTGCAAAACTACAAAAGAAATAGGAAGGTTCAAAACCTTTGAGTATCAATTACATAGATAAGACCTATAATCAAATACATGTAATATAATTAATATTCTTAAGTACTTGATTAACAATTTGCTTACGCATTCTTTAGTAAATTTTTGACAATAAAAAAGATTTTTGACCCGACACAGAAAATAAATTCAAAAAATAGATACCTATAGGGTAATTTCCTAAATCAATCTGAGAAGAGTAACCATTTTCAAGAGATTCATTGCACAAAATGGTAATCAACTTCTTTCCCGTCGCATCGACAAGAAACAGTTCCGCTTTATCCAATGTGGGACCATTGTAGGTAAAATCAAAAAATCTATGGGAAGGATTTGGAAAAATATCTATAGTAAAATCAATGGTTTCTCTTTCATTTGTTGATGTTAACATAGAACCCTGGGTAGGATTAGGTAATTTAACAGAGGTAAACAATTGATATTCACCAGGTTTTAAAATGGTTGTGAAATTATTTTGAGATATAAAAACACTATCACCGGTAAAAAATGAATGCCACCAACCTGTTTTAACTCCCTGCAGCATTAAAGTTGAGTTCACCACATCGGTATTTGCCATTACGATGGCATCAAATTGAGTATTTTTATAATGCATATATTTCAGATAAGCGTTAAGCTCATAATCCGCCGGCAACTCTTTAAAAACAGCATATTTCGATCTCAATGCATTAAGGGAACTCACCACATCACTTAATCTTTTTCGAGCCTGTTGATTCAGGTAAGACCAGGGCACTGGTTTCGGAGATAATCGGCAATTATCGTTTACACTTCCATTTTCACAAGTATTTATGGAATAATCATAACCCAGTTCACCAAATTGCCAAATCATTTTAGGCCCGGGACTTAAGGTAAAAACAGTAAAAGCCATTTCCATTCTTTGCAAAGCGGTCGTTAAATTTCGGGTATTGTATGTACCAGATTGTTTACCATACAAAGCATTTCTAAACATAAGTCTTTCTTCATCATGACTTTCCATGTATTGAATAAGGGCAGCATTGGGAAAATTTCTTTTTTTAAAATCCAATCCGGACAAATTTGAAGAATAACCCATGGTTGCTTCATTAAACTGCTGATTCATATTTCCCCAAAGCAACATACCTCTTTTCGCCAATTCAATTTCTTCTACTACATCGGCAAAATGTTCCAGGATAATATACACATCGGGATTTACTTTTCGAAGGTGGTCAGAATAATCTTGCCAGATAGCTACTCTGGAGGCATCATAATTACCCCAGGCACCTGTATTTCCCAGGGTATTTTTTTGAGTAAATCCCTTTGAAAGATCAAATCTAAATCCATCAATTTTATATTCATTTAACCAAAAAGAAAGCACCCTTTTTGAAAAATCTCTGGTAAATTTACTCTCATGATTAAAATCAAAGCCAACATTAAAATCATGTTTTGCGACCTGATTAAACCAGGGGTTATCCGCTGAAGGTCTCGCATTCAGCTCATCCCAAAACATTCTGCATAAAGGACTTTGGCTAAAAGCATGATTTAAAACGATATCTACAATTATCGCGAGACCTTTTTTATGACATTCATCGATAAAAGATTTAAAGAAAACAGGAGAACCATAATATTTATCTAAGGCCAGATGATAAGACGGATTATAACCCCAGGAGTTATTTCCTTCAAACTCATTGACGGGCATTAATTCAATAGCATTTACGCCTAATCTGACTAAATAATCTAAAGTATCCTTTAATTTTTTATAGTCGGGTGCCACTAAAAAGTCTCTAATATGTAGCTCATAAATGATAAGATCGGAAGCTAAGGGTTTATTTTTCAATGTATTTTTCCATTCATACTTGTGCAAAGTTGAATCGATATGAGTTACTATACCTGACGTTTTACCCACTGGATAGGCGGGTAGACCAGGAAAAGTAAGGGAAGAAATAAATTTATCATGATCTGGGTCCAAAACCAGCGGAGCGTAAGGATCGGCAAACCTTTGGGTATTATTCAAAGCCAATTGATATTGAAACGGTTTCTCCAGTGGAACACCATCCAATTCAATCCAGTGTAGGGTGCCATCTTCTGAAACATTAAATATAAAATCGGTATTTATTTTCCATTCATTAAAATCACCCAGTAAAAAAAGGTGCTTTTTGCCCGGAGCTTCAACAGAAATCCTAACTTTATTTGGAGAAAGTCTTTGAAAGCCCAGCGTATAATTATCGGGAGCGGATAATCTTTTAGGCTCAGGCACTACCCAGAAACTGGTTTGGAGTTTCAGGGAATCTCCATTAGTTGTTCTAGCTAAAACAGTTATTTGATGATTAGGGCGATTATTCGGAACCCAGGTAAAGGAAATTGAGATACCGGTTTGATTAGAAACCAAACTATCGTTATCAAATAAAGAAATATTCACTGTTTCTGAAAACAAAGCTTTTAAAGTAAACGGTTCCTTTGGATTAAGTAATTTCTCAGGGGTTGAAGGCTCCTGAATAGTACCTGTAAGGCCTGAATTTTGAAATACGGGATAAAAAATATCCTTTGAACCTACCTCTTTTCCTTCCTTACTTCCATTTGCATTCCTGAAGACAAAAGCCAGGCTAACTATCTTTTCCCCGGCGGGTACTTTATAAAATGACCTGATAGATGGCGTTATTTCAAAGGAGAATACATTCGGTTTTCCAGGCACCGGTTTCATTTCCCATGTCGGATTGATTACCCCCCAAGTTGTTTGTACGTATTTCCAATCGGAATTTGACGTTGATTTATCCGTAATCACTCCAGTATGGATGTAAATGCTACATGCACAGTCTTTTAATCCTGCCGTACCTTTCGACGCATCAAAAAAAATAGTCACAGATTCGTTCTCCTTCGGAAAATTAGGCGTAGAAACAAGGATCTGATTATAAAGGAAATGGCTATGAAGAATGGTAAAAATGAATAGGTAAACTTTATACATAATGCTTTTTATTAGGAATAACAAGTTATCTTTCGGCAAAATAACAAAAAATAATCACCTTTTTAGAGGTATAGGTGAGTTTAAAATAAAGAAAAAATGAAGAAAATTTTTCTAAAACAAGGCAAAGAAACACCCGTTAAAAGATTTCATCCCTGGGTGTTTTCTGGCGCTATTGAAAGATATGAAGCAGGAATTACTTCTGGTGATTGGGTTATGGTGTGTGATTCAAGAGAAAATGCCTTAGCTTTTGGCCATTATCAGGAAGGAAGTATTAGAATCAGACTCCTGCATTTTTCTACCAGTCCGCCTGATGCCAATTTTTATGTAAACAAATTTAAAAATGCTTTAAGATTAAGACAAGGAGTTAACCTAAATAAAAATGGACAAACCAATTGTTTCAGACTTATCAATGGAGAGGGTGATGGATTATCAGGTTTGATTATAGATATTTACGGTGAAACTGCTGTTGTGCAGTGCCATAGCACAGGTATTCATAAAGATAAACAACAAATAATCAATGCAATTGAAGAATTAGATGGTTTAACCATACATAATATCTACGATAAGAGTGAAGAAACCTTATACAAAAACGAAGGTATTCAGGAAAAAAATGGCTACTGGAAGGGAGGCTTAAGTGGAACGGGGGATATTTTAGAGAATGGTCATATTTTTAATATTGATTGGGAAAAGGGTCAAAAAACAGGATTTTTTCTAGATCAGCGTGAAAATAGATTTCTTTTAGGGCAATTAGCCGCTGATAAAGAGGTATTGAACTGTTACTGTTATACAGGAGGATTTTCAATTTACGCCATTAAAGGTGGAGCTGCCAGTGTTGAAAGTGTTGATTCCTCGGCATTAGCCATTGAGCAGTATAAAGAAAATTTACAATCCAATGGTTTGGATGCTGAAAAACACGTCTCTTCCGTTTCTGATGTACCAACTTTTTTGAGGCAACAAACAAAATCGTATGACATTATTGTCGTAGATCCGCCGGCATTTGCTAAAAGCATGGATAAAAGGCACAACGCCATACAAGCTTATATAAGGTTAAATGCTATGGCTATGAAGCAATTGAAACCAGGAGGTATATTATTCACTTTTTCTTGCTCTCAGGTCGTTGATAGGAATCTCTTTCAAAATGCATTGTTATCTGCATCGATTGAAGCGGGAAGGAAAACGAGCATATTACACCATTTGTCCCAAGGCCCTGACCACCCAAGCAGTATTTTTCATCCAGAAAGTGGTTATTTAAAAGGCCTGGTTCTCTATGTAGAATAAATAACACGGTCATGTTATTCGTAATATTCAGTGCTTTAATATTTGGAATTCCCTTAATTATTCAAAGATACAAGCATAAAATTCCATTATCTGATTTTTTTAGTCCTATTGTATTATGCTATGCGACGGGTATTCTATTGAGTATCTTAAATAAAGAGAGAGATAATTTATTTTTCAATGTTGCCTCATGGATTAGCCAAATTTCAATATTAGTAGCTATCCCATTGTTACTTTATGGGAGTAGTTCAATCAAGGAATTAAGTGGATACAAGCGTTTGGGACTATCTTTTTTCTTTGCTTCCGTAAGTTCGACTATTTCCTGTTTTACGGTAGCATGGTGGTTTAAAAATGATACAACATCATTTGCACAGGTAGGAGCTATGTTAACGGGATTATATATAGGTGGAACACCAAACTTGCAAGCGATAGGTTTTGCATTAAAGGGAGATCCCAAACTAACCGTTCAATTAACCGCCGCCGACGCCCTGGTTGGAGGCAGTTATTTAGTTTTGCTCACCAGTATTGTACCAGTTATAACGTCTTATGTTCTTCCCCGCTTCAAAAAGCCGATTATTAATGATAAAGTATATTCCACTTCCACCCCTTTAAAAATGGTACGTAGGGATTATTTTATCCTTTTATTTTTTACACTGGCGTGGTTGGCGATACTACTGGCATTACTTTATGCAGGCAATCTTTTAGAAAATACCGTCATTATTTTATTTTTTATCACGGGAATTAGTATCGTTTTATCCTTTTTTAAATTTATCGCCAAAAGATCTGCTAGCTCATTTACATTGGGAGAATATCTATTATTAGTTTTTGCGCTATCACTTAGTATTCAAGGAAAATGGTCAGATATAACCCGTGGAAGCAATCTTCTATTAATAATTACGGCTGTTAGTATGTATGGTAGTATCGGCCTACACTTACTACTAAGTAAACTCTTCAAAATTGATAGAGACACATTTTTAATAAGCTCTACAGCGGCCATTTACGGTCCTCCTTTTGTTACTCAAATAGCTACTGTCATCAAAAACAAGTATTTGTTGATGCCAGGAATATTAGCTGGACTCTTAGGGTATGCGATAGGAAATTACATTGGGTTAGCCGTATATTATTTATTGGTTGCGTTTCAACCATAAAATAATGTACGGCCAGTACCTTATTTTTTCAATTCGGCATAATATTTAAAATAATAAGGAATGGTTTCCATACCTTTCATGTAGTTAAACAAGCCATAATGTTCATTGGGTGAGTGAATATCATCACTATCTAAACCAAACCCCATGAGTACAGATTTGATGCCCAGCTCTTTTTCAAATAAGGCAACGATAGGAATACTCCCTCCCCCTCTTTGTGGAATTGGATCCTTCCCAAAGGTATGCTTCATGGCTAATTGAGCGGCTTTATATTCTGGCGTATCTGTTGGAGTGACTACTGGATGACCGCCATGATGAGGCGTAACTGTAACCTTTACAGCGGGAGGAGCAATACTTTCAAAATAATTTTTAAAAAGGTCTGTGATTGTATCAGGATCTTGATTGGGAACGAGGCGCATACTAATTTTAGCGAAAGCCTTAGACGGTAAAACCGTTTTAGCACCTTCACCAATATACCCACCCCAAATACCATTTACATCGAGAGTAGGTCTTATAGAAGTTCTCTCTAACACCGTGTACCCAGCTTCACCGTGTACGGAATCAATTTTCAAGTCAGCTTGATATTCCTCTAATGAAAAAGGAGCTTCATTCATTTTTCGTCTGTCCTCCAAAGACACGGGCAGAACAGCCTCATAAAAACCGGGGATAGTCACATGATTATTATCGTCATGCATTGAGGCAATCATTTTGGTCAGAATATTAATTGGATTTCCAACAGCCCCGCCATAAACTCCAGAGTGAAGATCTCTATTTGGGCCAACCACAGCTACCTCAACATAACTTAAACCTCTAAGACCAACCGTTATACTTGGTATATCATTGGCAATTAATGAAGTATCAGAAATCAGGATGACATCTGCTGAAAGTTTTGATTTATTATTTTCTAAAAAAGAAGAAAGATTAGCAGAACCTACCTCTTCTTCCCCTTCGATCATAAATTTCACATTACAAGGTAATTCATTACAAGCCATCATAGCTTCAAAAGCCTTAATGTGCATAAAAACCTGACCTTTATCATCGCAGGAACCCCTTGCAAAGACTGCACCATCGAGATGAACCTCTGTTTTTCGGATAACAGGCTCAAAAGGAGGAGAATGCCATAAATCGAGAGGATCAGCAGGTTGAACATCATAATGACCATATACCATGATAGTAGGCAGGGAAGGATCCACCATTTTTTCACCAAAAACGACAGGATGACCTTTTGTTGGAATAACCTCTACATTATCAGCGCCTGCTGATTTTAATTTTTCTGCTACAAAAGCGGCAGCATGAGCTACATCAGCATCATTATCAGGATTGGCACTAACGGAAGGGATGCGTAAAAAATCAAATAATTCAGAAACGAATCTTTCCTTGTTATTCTGTAGGTATTCATGAACTGTTTTCATAATATCAATTTTCAACATTAAAAATAGTCATCAAATATGTTCTTGTAAAAAAATCAGAAGTTCTTCATTTGAAATATGGTATTTCATTATGCCTTGAAAACAGGTAGAAATAAGACCATTTTCCTCGGAAACGATAACCGCTGCGACGGCATAACGTTCAGATGCGCCTAAAGCAGCCCGGTGGCGAAGCCCCACATCAGCGGGTAAATTTCCATTTTCAGATAAGGGTAAAATACAGGAAGCAGCGGCGGCCCTTCCTTTACTTATAATTAGAGCACCATCATGGAGAGGTGAAGTTTTGTTGAAAATACTCTCAACCAATCTGCGGGTGACCACGGCATCAAGTAAAGTACCTGTTCCAATAAGAGGTTCGGCACTCGTATCACCTGATAAAACCAATAAAGCACCAGTTTTATCGCGGCTCATTCTAAGTAAAGCACTGCTAAGAGCCATAATTTGTCTTTCTCTATCAGTTTTAACGCCCGGTTTAGCTAAAAGAATTCTCGATAAAAAATTAGACCTTTTTCTAAGCGTAGTATTTCCTAAAAACAACAAAAAACGTCGAATTTCAGGTTGGAAAATAATAACTATAATAATGACCCCCACATTAATAAATTGGTTCAGTAAACTGGACATTAGCTGCATATCCAATGCATTAACAGTCCACCAAATAACAAATAGAAGGAGAATGCCCAGAAACAGTCCATAACCAAAATTCCCTCTTAACAAGGTGTAAATCTGGTAAATGATAAAACTAAAAATAAAAAAATCAATGAGATCCAATAAACTTATCGTCATTGATCCTATGGAAAAGGAAGAAAAGATGTTAGAAATAAATGAAATATACATGGTTGCAAAATAGCAAAAAAAAGGGACTTTTTCCTATATTTGTATATCTTAATTTTTAAATAATCCTATCCCCGGATGAACAAAATAGATTTTCTTTCTTTCTTCTTATGCCTTTTTTTGCCGATAATCCTCTTCGGTCAGGAAATCAGGCAAAATGAAATTGGTGAGCGAATTATTGTTTTTCCTAATGGAACCTGGAGATACTTTCATAAAAGGCAGCTGTCTGGTGGTAATTATCCTGTTGTAAATCAAGAGGTAACACCGTTAGATAACCCTATTGAAATTACCCAGGAAGAAGTATATCAACTGGTAAATCGAAGAATTCAACAAGCAAAAGACGCCATGTATTATGCCGATATCAGAGCAAAAGCTATGACAGAGCAAGAAAAAGAATTACAAAACAAAATAGCTGACGCACAAAAGAATATTTTAGTTCCCGCTGATGAATTAAATAAATTATTAAACCAATTAACGCTAACTCAACAGTTGGCAGCCACTTCTTTAGGTACTATAAAAGAAGCTCAATCTGACTTATTAATTACGCAGGATTTAAAAATGAAGGGGGATATTCTGAGGTTGTTTAAACCAGAAACCTCCCCAGGAAAATTAGAACTTAATACTGTTTTTGCTTCCGAAGAAATGATGAATCTCGATTTTTTTGCGAACGATTCTCCCCTAGCTTTTTATGCACAAAATATCGGCGCAAGCCTGCCTGATTATCTTGCCAGTACAAGCTCTATATGTCAATACGCTTATGAAGGCCTAGATGCAAAGGGACTAGACTGGCGAAGAGATGGTGAAAAAGAATTGTTATTCACTTTCACTGACGAAAGATTAAGGCTGTTTTTTCCCGATAAAGAATATCTCCGATGCGAAGCCTTTTTGTCATCAGTAGGAAGAAGGGAAAAACAATTGACTATAGAGTTTCGATTTGCCTATCCTAATGCCAGAGAAGCTTATGGTGTTATCGAAAAAAATAGTTTAGTTACGCTAAAATTATTTGACGGACAAATTATTGAATTAAAAGCAGGTGAATTAGATTTAGGCAAATATGAAACAGAAAAAGACATTTTAACCTATAGGATGATATATAAAATGGATAATCAACAGATTAATCTATTGAGAAAACAAGAGTTGGAGGAAATTCGTATGTATTGGAGCGCTGGTTTTGAGGTTTATCCTGTCTATAATATAGACTTTTTCTCCCGTCAATTAAAATGTTTAGATTAAAATGATAAAGCCTGAGGAAATCGATAAAAAAGTTCCTTTTATAATGCTTGGTCTAAAGCTTCCCACAGATCCACGATGGGTAAATTTAGCTGAAATATCTTTGGAAGATATACTAACAGATCACGCCTTTTGTGAGCAAAAAGCAGCGGTAAGCTGTATATCTTTGATTCAGGGTTTTCCCGATAAAAAAGAACTGGTTCGTGAACTTTCACCCATTGTAACAGAAGAATGGGGACACTTTCGCATGGTTTTAGCAGAAATTGAACGTCGTCAATTTAATTTAGGTACACAAAGGAAAGATTTATATGTCAATCAACTTCTTGCTTTTCAGCAAAAAGGAGGATCCAGGGAAGATAGACTCCTGGACAAATTATTATTTTGCGGTTTGATTGAAGCCAGAAGCTGTGAAAGATTCAGACTGCTTTACGAATATTTGAAAGACCCTTATTTAAAAGAATTTTACTACAAATTTATGGTATCTGAGGCTGGTCACTATGTCTTATTTTTAGACCTTGCAAGATTATATTTTCCAGAGGATAAGGTTAAATCGAGATGGGAATCTTATTTAAAGGAAGAAGCAACAATCATGCAGAGATTAGAATTAAGTGGCAACCGCCTTCATTAAAACTATTTCTTTTGTTCCGAGGCAGTGAACAACATAGCTTCAGAATTCATACAATATCTCAATCCGGTGGGTTTTGGACCATCATCAAAAACGTGACCAATATGTCCGTCACATCGCGCACATTTAACTTCCGTTCTAACCATACCCAATTCAAAATCCTCTATTTCCTTAACATTTTTTTTGCTGATAGGCTGCCAGAAACTAGGCCAGCCTGTTCCTGAATTAAATTTTGTTTCAGAGGAAAAAAGGGGCAATTTACACCCACCACAAATATAAGTTCCTTTTGTTTTTATATTATAAAGTTTACCCGTAAAAGCCCTTTCAGTTCCTGCTTTTCTAAGGATATAATAAGCCTGAGGAGATAAAGATTCCTTCCATTCTTTATCTGACTTACGAATAGGTTTAATAGTGTCTGTTTTTACCTCAGAACTATAAGCTGCGAAACTAACACCAAAGAAAAATAACAAGAAAGCATATTTTAGAAAACGCATAAAAAATAATTTTGGCGATTATAAATTTAACCTCTGGGCCTCATTTTAGGACTATTCCATTCTTCTTTTTCAGCAAAAGCAACTACTTTCTTGAGTATAGACATTATTGTGAGAAAAACGAGGTATCCAAAGGTAACTACTACATAAATCCACATATAAGAACCAGCATTTGCAATGGGAATACCCGAGAAAGCCCAGGCCTGTAAGCCAGAAACACCTGCCACTATCATGAAACTGTACATTGATAGTCCCCAATAATGAGGAACACTTTTTGCTGTAATAGAATATATACTGTTTAAAACGGCAAAAAAAAGCATAAAGGAAGCTGCATTCAACCAGGGAAAGCGATGAGTTACCTCAATCAAACCAGTTGCTATCACCATTAAGGATCCAATATTAACCACAAAAACTGAAGCAATAATGATAGCCGCCTGGACTAACGGTTTTTCGATATTAAACTGAAATTTAGTTAGCAATGCCATTTTTTTCAAGGTAACAAAGAATAGCCAACAAAGTTTATAAAATATTAACCTACTTCAAAACACCAATCAGATCGTATTCAGAAGCATCGGTTATCGTCACTTCAGCAAAATCACCTAATCTTACATAATTTCCCTTTACAGGAATTAAAACCTCATTATCGACCTCCGGAGAATCTCCTTCGGTTCTACCAACAAAGTGTCCATTTTCAATTTTATCAAATAAAACCTTGAATGATTTTCCAATTTTAGCTTTATTTTTTTCGTAAGAAATAGAACTTTGAATTTCCATAATCCGATTGGCCCTTTCCATTTTCACTTCCTCAGGTACATCATCGACCAGATCGTGAGCGCGGGTAGATTCTTCATGAGAATAAGTAAAAACGCCAACCCTATCAAGAGATGCTTCCACAATAAAATCACACAACGCTTCAAATTCAGCTTCTGTTTCACCAGGAAATCCTACTAAGAAAGTACTCCTCAGCGTAATTCCGGGCACTAAAGACCTTGCCTTTTCCAGCAATTCTCTGGTTTCCTCTACAGTAATTTGTCTTCTCATTCTGGCCAAAACGTCATTTTGAGCATGCTGGAGAGGCATATCTAAATAATTACATATTTTTGGCTGAGCAGCCATAACCTCAAAAATTTCAAGTGGAAATTTACTTGGGTAAGCATAATGGAGCCTTATCCACTCAATTCCTTCAATATTGGCTAATTCTGTCAATAATTCAGGAAGCATTCTTTTTTTATAAGTATCTAATCCGTAATAGGTTAGCTCTTGAGAAATGAGCATCAACTCTTTAACTCCTCTTCTAGCCAAACTTTTAGCCTCGACAACAATATCTTCTATATTTCTTGACACATGGATTCCACGCATGAGTGGAATGGCACAAAAAGAACAGGTACGATTACAACCCTCTGCAATTTTAAGATAGGCAAAATGACTTGGGGTGCTAATCCACCTTTCTCCCACCAGTTCGTGTTTAAAATCGGCATTTAACTTTGCCAGCAAAGAAGGCATTTCCAAAGTACCAAAAAAGGCATCAACCTCAGGAATTTCAACTTCTAAATCGTCTTTATATCTTTGGGAAAGACAACCCGTAACATATAATTTTTTAATCTCGCCTTCTTTCTTTTTTTCTGCGTAATCCAATATAGTTTGGATGGATTCCTCTTTTGCAAGATCAATAAAACCGCAGGTATTTATTATAATGATATCAGATTTTTCGTTTGTCTCATGGGAAACGTCAAAATCATTACCTATTAATTGGGTAATCAAATTTTCAGAATCTACTTTATTTTTTGAGCAGCCTAAAGTAATTACATTAACTTTATCTTGCCTTAGCGATTTTGTTTTCATATTTAAGGGTAACGTTCAGATTAGGGAACAAATATAATATTTAACCTAAAAGGATACGACATTGAGAACATTTTCGTTTAAAAGAGATAAAACGAACCCAATGATTTTTTTTAAAAAAATATTTTTAATCCTGCTATTAATTATCCCCTTCACGTCTAAAGCACAAATAGGAATTGCTGCAGGTGGCACGCTAAATAGGGCGAAAGGCTGGATTATAACAGACCTTAATAACAATATGAAATATGACTTACCAGGAAATTCCCTTTTTTTAAGTCTGAATTATGAATTTTCCATTCAAAACTATAGAATAGCCTTTGTTCCTGAAATTGGCGGTGCTTTATTTGAAAATGATATTATAGATTTGGGGACTTTTAAAAATAAAACGCTTCGTTTTCAGCTCAATACCCATATTTATTTTCTTGATTTTGAGGGAGATTGCGATTGTCCAACTTTTTCAAAAAAAGGCAATCCATTAAAGAAAGGATTATTTTTAAATATTTCACCGGGAGTAAGTTACTTTGCAAACACGCTAGAAACCCTTACATCAAATATTACTGATAATTTAATCAAACCGAATATTGGGGCAGGTTTAGGCTACGATATAGGAGTAAACAAAAATATTACTTTAACTACCTTCGCCAATGCCTATTTTTTTTCAGGCTTAACCTGGCCGGGGTTAAGCAATTTACTTGCTATTCCATCTACAGGAAACAAAAAAGCTGATGGAAAAACCAACTTGTCACAAATTCAGGCAGGAATTACATTGAGGTATCATTTCTGAATAGAATATTAATAATACCTGTCAATTGTAAGAAAACATACTTTAAAATACTGATTTTCAATTAATTAATATATATATTAACCTTTTGCCATATCGTAAGTATCGTTAATTTAAGTTCCGGGTAAGGTTCATCAATGTTTATTTTTGGTAAGATAAAAGTGACCACCTATTATAAGTGGCCGTCAAAAAGCTAAATATTTTTACATGGAATCTATCATTTGGAATAAGTATAGTAAAACGATTACACAAGATGTAAGTCAACCAGCGGCACAAGCCATGTTATATGCTATTGGTATGACTGAGGCTGATATGAAAAAGGCGCAAGTAGGCATTGTGAGTATGGGATGGGAGGGGAATCCCTGCAATATGCATTTAAATGATTTGGCTAAAGTCATTAAACAAGGGGTTCAAGATCAACCTGAATTATACGGTCTGATTTTTAATACTATAGGCGTAAGTGATGGCATATCAATGGGAACTTCAGGTATGCGATATTCACTTCCCAGTAGAGATTTAATTGCCGATTCTATTGAAACAGTCGCAGGTGCCCAGTGGTATGACGCCATTGTTGCGGTTACAGGTTGCGATAAAAATATGCCTGGAGCGATGATGGCAATGGCTCGTCTAAATCGTCCCTCCATATTGGTTTACGGTGGTACCATAGCACCGGGTTGCCATGCAAGCAAAAAATTAGACGTAGTTTCAGCCTTTGAAGCACTAGGTCAAAAAATAGCAGGAACCATTACCGATGCAGATTTTAAACAGATCGTTCAGAAAGCCTGCCCGGGACCGGGTGCTTGCGGTGGTATGTACACGGCAAATACCATGGCCTCAGCTATTGAAGCTATGGGGATGAGTTTGCCTGGCAATTCCTCCCTTCCAGCTGATCATCCAGATAAAAAACAAGATAGTTTAAATGTTGGCGCAGCTATTGCCGAACTTATACGCTTAGATTTAACACCTTCTAAAATAATGACCGCTAAGGCTTTTGAAAATGCCATGCGCGTAATCACTGTACTGGGAGGGTCAACCAATGCCGTCATGCATTTAATAGCTATCTCTAAGGCTATGGGCGTACCTATTACGCTCGATGATTTTCAGAAAATAAGTGATACCACACCATTTTTAGCTGACTTAAAACCAAGTGGCAAATATGTTATGGAAGATTTATTTCAAGTGGGCGGTGTTCCTGGTGTTATGAAATGGATGTTAGCAGAAGGCATGCTTCACGGTGATTGCCTGACAGTTACGGGTAAGACCATGGCCGAAAATTTAGAAAATGCACGTCCTTTAGATGAGGGACAAAAAATAATTCATCCAATTAAAGAAGCCATAAAACCTTCTGGGCATATTCAAATACTCTATGGAAATTTAGCCACACAAGGGTCGGTAGCCAAGATAACAGGAAAAGAAGGAGAATACTTCCAGGGTCCTGCACAAGTATTTGACGGAGAAGAAGCGATAAATCTTGCTATTGCCAATAAAGAAATAAAAGAAGGATCTGTTATTGTCATTCGCTATTGTGGTCCGAAAGGTGGCCCTGGCATGCCGGAAATGCTGAAGCCTACTTCGGCTCTTATGGGAGAGGGTCTGGGCGATAAAGTAGCTTTAATAACAGATGGCAGATTTTCTGGTGGAACCCATGGCTTTGTAGTAGGACATATTACCCCTGAAGCACAGATTGGTGGAAATATTGCGCTGGTTCAAAATGGTGATATAATTACTATTGATGCCATAAATAATGTGCTTGAAGCCAATGTTAATGAAAAGGAATTTGAAAGAAGAAGAGCTATCTGGACACCCAGACCGTCCAATGCAACCACGGGGTATCTTAAAAAATATGCTCAGTTGGTCTCCTCTGCATCAGAAGGATGTGTTACCGACGAAATAAACCTCTAAATCATGGAAAAAGTAGTAAATAAACTAAGTGAAACCCAGCCGAATCATTCCAAAGAGGAAAAGGTGAATATATCTGGAGCCGAGGCGGTACTGAAATGTTTGATTGCTGAATCAGTAAACACCATTTTCGGTTATCCCGGAGGTGCCATCATGCCTGTGTATGATGCATTATATCATTACACAGACCGTATTAATCATATATTACCCAGACATGAGCAAGGGGCCATCCATGCAGCTGAAGGATATGCCCGTGTTACCAGAAAAACTGGGGTGGCTATGGCAACATCAGGACCTGGCGCGATGAATTTAATGACAGGACTTGCTGACGCGATGCTTGATTCCACTCCTTTGGTTTGTATAACGGGACAAGTAGCCTCTACATTACTTGGTTCTGATGCATTTCAGGAAACAGATGTAATCAACTGTACCATGCCAGTAACTAAATGGAACCATCAGATTACTCATGCTGCTGAAATTCCATCCGTTTTTGCCAAAGCCTTTTACATTGCCAATTCAGGCAGACCGGGTCCTGTGGTTATTGACATAACAAAAGATGCTCAAAATGAATTTTTTGATTTTGAATATTTGCCTTGTACAAATATTAGAAGTTACCATCCATTACCCAAGCTAAATGAAGATGAAATAAATTCCGCTGCTCAGATGATTAATGAGGCAAAAAAACCTCTTATTCTTGCTGGGCATGGTATCCAGATCGCTAATGCTCAAAACCAATTTAAATGGTTTGTGGAGAAATCAGGTATTCCAGTAGCCTGCACCCTGCACGGATTGTCTTCGCTTCCCGATGACCATCCTCAACATGTTGGAATGCTTGGCATGCATGGTAATTATGGAGCGAATATAAAACAAAATGAATGTGATGTGCTTATTGCTATTGGCATGCGTTTTGATGACAGGGTAACTGGAAATTTAACAAAATACGCCAAACAAGCTAAAGTTATTCATATTGAAATTGACCCTTCAGAAATTAATAAAAATGTAAAAGCAACCATACCAGTTCTTGGAGATGCCAAGATGGTTCTTGAAGCTCTTTTACCCTTAATTGAAGAAAAAACTTATCCCGCATGGCTTCAGGAATTTGATGATTGTAAAAAAATTGAATTTGAAAAGGTAATAAACAGAGATTTATCACCTACACCTGAAGGAAAAATGAGGATGGGTATGGTCGTGAAGGAAATTTCTGACCAAACGGATGGCATGGCTATCGTAGCTACTGATGTGGGACAACATCAAATGGCAGCTGCCAGATACTATACTTATCGATCTACCAATCAATGGGTTTCATCAGGTGGAGCAGGAACAATGGGCTT
>Ga0247831_1001463_pt1 | contig 43927 bp, 40 predicted proteins | sample LaCruzMarch2015__9_FD_192406 | JGI IMG/M metagenome (GOLD analysis project Ga0247831, IMG submission 192406) | Freshwater microbial communities from meromictic Lake La Cruz, Castile-La Mancha, Spain - LaCruzMarch2015_1m | ecosystem: Environmental > Aquatic > Freshwater > Lake | place: Spain...
TTTGTCCAAAAATGAAGCCCTTCAACAGCTAAGTACAATACAATTGTCGCCAAAAAGCAAATTGGCTGCCACAATTCTTGAAAAACAAAAACAACTTTTAGCAACCGAACCGGGCTTCAAGAAACAACTCATTTATATTAGCGATTTCCAACAATCAAGTTTTCCAAAGGACATCAGCACGAGCGATTCGCTCAAAATGTTCTTTGTCGCTGTCAATGCGAGTTCAACCAACAACCTGAGCATAGATACGGTTTACTTTGAGACACCTTCTTTGCAACTGAACGAACCCAATGCCATGGTGGTCAAAATCAAAAACAATGGAACTGAAGAAGTCAATACTTCTGTTACCTTGATGGTAAACAACCAACTTAAAAGTGTTGTAAATACGACTATCAAAGCAGGCGAACTCAAGTCTGAACCTTTGACATTTACAACCGCCACTGCTGGCGTACAAAAAATGCAAGTCTACTTAAATGATTACCCAGTCAATTTTGACGATACGTTTTATGTCTCTGGCAAGGTCAATTCTAACTATTCGGTCTTAATTTTAAATCAAACCAATGCCAATGCATTTTTAAGTTCGGTATTTAAGCCGGGGACACAATTTAGGGTTGATAACAACAATATACAAACCATCAAACCTGAATTGCTTAAAAACTATTCATTGGTGGTTGTCAATGGCGCTACTGGGATTTCGCCTCAACTGTCAGAAGCCTTGAATCAGTACGTGACTTCAGGTGGCAGCATGCTTGTTTTTCCACCACAAAATGGCTCCTTACAAGACATCAATGCATTAATGAATAAAACCGCAGGTATCAACTATTTACGAGTAGATACAGCCAAGGCTTATATAACAAATTACAACAAATCGCACGAAATCTTTAGGGATATCTTTGTCAAAACACCCGAAAACATTGATTTGCCTATCGTATACAAACATTATTTAATTTCTAGTGCTGCATTGAGTAGTCAACAAAAATTGTTTTCATTTTCTAATGGCGATGCCTTTTTGAGTGCAACGAAGGTTGGCAATGGCAAACTATATTTTTGCACCTCATCAGCTGAAATTACGTGGAGCAACTTCCCTAAATCCTATTGGTTTTTGCCTATATTGTACAAAATGGCATATAGCAATGCCAGCAACTCCATCAATGCATTGACATTGGGCAAAAATGCAGCATTGAATATCGAAAACACAAAAGTGACAGACAAAACGGTCTATCATATCGGTGGAAATGGTTACGACGCCATACCTGAACAGCGCTCTAGTGGCAATAATGTCATGATCAATGTCAACAATGCTGTGCGACAAGCAGGATTGTATGGCGTGTTTTTGCCCGATACCAAAGACACTGTTTTTACTGGTGTAAACTACGATAGAATAGAATCTAACTTAAATTATTGGAGCATGGCCGACTTGAAAAATTCGACCAAATTGCGCAATGCCGAATGGCTAAATGATAAAATAGACGTGGCTGCAGGTATAAATGAACTGCAACATGGTATGCCACTTTGGAAAGTTTGTATTATTTTAGCGCTGTTATTTTTATTGACAGAAATATTATTGATTCGTTTTATGAAATAACAACAGACGCAAAACACAAATCCATGCAAGTACTGCTTAAGAAAGTAACCATTATTGCACCAGAAAGCAAATACCATCTGAAGAAAAAAGACATTCTGATAAACAAGGGATTGATAGAAAAAATAGCTGACTCGATTACTACCAAAAGCGATATCACCATAGATCAAAAAAACACAATGGTCAGTATAGGTTGGTTTGATTTGTTTGCTGATTTTTGCGACCCAGGATACGAACAAAAAGAAACCCTTGAATCTGGAATTGCTAGCGCTGCTAGCGGTGGATACACCGATGTTTGTTTGGTGCCAAATACCAACCCTGTTACAGCTAGCAAGGCTCAAGTAGAATATATACGCAACAAAAGTAGCATCGTCAACTTACATCCTATTGGTGCAATATCGAAAAATTTGGAAGGCAAAGATTTGTCTGAAATGTACGATATGACCTTATCTGGAGCAGTCGCATTTAGCGATGGCAAAAAACCAGTACAACATAGTGGCTTATTGATGAAAGCTATGCAATACGTCAAAACATTTAATGGTGTTATCATAGAAATCCCTGAAGACACCTCGATATCAAAAGTAGGTTTAATGCATGAAGGACCATTATCTACCCAACTTGGGATACAAGGCAAACCAGCCATTGCAGAAACTATTCATTTAAACCGAGATATTGAACTGCTTCAATATACAGATTCACATTTGCATGTAACCGGAATTAGTACTAAAAAATCGGTTGAAATGGTTCGTCAAGCCAAAAAGCAAGGCTTGAATATTTCGTGTTCTGTTACACCATATCATTTATTATATACCGATCAAAGTTTGTCTACATACAACAGTTTGTATAAAGTCAACCCACCGCTTCGAACAGAAGAAGATCGAAAAGCATTGCTTAAAGGGGTTGAAGATGGCACAATTGACTGTATAGCAAGCCATCATTTCCCACAGGATTGGGATGCCAAAACAGTTGAATTTGAATATGCTAAAAACGGCATGATTACATTACAAACCATGCTCCCGATGCTATTACAAGCAAGCGATAAAATTAGTTTGGAAAGATGGATATCCATGTTGACAGATCATCCACGCCGAATAGTCAACCAAAGTCAACCCATTTTAGCCGAAGGCGAAATAGCCTGTTTAACCTTGTTTAATCCTACTGCTACATGGGAATACAATGCAGCAAGCAATAAAAGCTTATCAGCAAATTCACCATTGTGGAATCAAACCTTAAAAGGAAAGGTATTGGGCATACTAAACAACAAGCAAGTACACATCAATGAATAAAACTATCTCGACCCGCGTAGGATTGATAACTGGATTGTCTGTTTTACTCTTTACTTTTTTATTGCAAAAAATGGGGATTCCATCAACATCACCATTAGTATTGTTCCAATTTCTAATTGTCTTTTTAGGCATTTTCATTTCGTGTTATTTGCTTTACAAACATTATGCAGGTATTCGATATATCGAATCATTTACACATTGTGCCAAAACAGTAGCTATGATTATTGTCATTGTCGTCATTGGGAATGGTCTACTTTATTATCTACTTGCCAAAGAAACTGCTCAGTTTAGCGAACTTACACTCATTATCATGAAGACCATTTTTTCATTTGCCATCAGTGGATTATTGTCATCATTTTTTACCTCATACATTTTTCATACTTTTACAAAAAAATAATCAATTTGGACTTATCCGTTATCATACCATTCTTAAATGAAGAAGAATCCTTACCAGAGTTGGTCAGTTGGATAGAGCGAGTAATGGAAGCCAATCAGTACACCTACGAAGTTATTATGATTGACGACGGCAGTACAGATGAAAGCTGGAATCAAGTTTGCACTTTAAGGGCTAAAAATCCCAATATCAAAGGCATTAAATTTCAACGCAACTATGGCAAATCAGCCGCTTTAAACGAAGGCTTCAAAGCCGCTTTAGGTGATTATGTAATTACGATGGATGCAGACTTACAGGACTCTCCCGACGAAATACCCGAATTGTACAATATGATCAAAGAAGGTAATTATGATATTATCAGTGGCTGGAAAAAGAAACGATTTGACAACGCTTTGACCAAAAATTTACCATCGAAACTATATAATTCTGTTACAGGCAAAATGAGTGGTGTCAAACTCCACGATATGAATTGTGGTTTGAAAATTTATCGCAAAAAAGTAATCAAATGCATTGAAGTATATGGAGAAATGCATCGTTATATACCTGTGTTAGCTAAGTGGGCTGGCTTTCGCAAAATTGGCGAAAAACCGGTAGCACATCAAGCGCGCAAATATGGCGTAAGCAAATTTGGTTGGGAACGATTTATCAATGGATTTTTAGACTTAGCATCTATACTTTTTGTAGGCAAATATGGCAAAAAACCTATGCATATCTTCGGCCTTTGGGGTACGATAGTATTTTTGGTTGGCGCAGCAATATGGATATACTTAGGCATAGCAAAATTTGCTTTTCAACAATACAACATGACCGACAGACCATTGTTTTATGTTGGGATTATTTCATTGGTCATTGGTACTCAACTTTTCTTAGCTGGATTTATTGGCGAATTAATTTCACGCAATTCTCAAGATCGCAATTTTTATTTAATTGAAGAAAAAGTAGGTTTATAATTTTTTTTAAATTAGGTTTATAACCAGATAGGCGCAATTGTTAATGAGGCTGGAATAATTTGTATTGTATAAAAATAATTTTATCTTGTCAACTAAACAATAAAAATTATTAAAATTATGGCACTTTTTTTCATTCTCGTTATCGGCTTGGTTATTTTCATGGCGGCTGCTTTTTGGAAAATTTATGAAAAAGCTGGACAACCAGGTTGGGCAGCAATTGTTCCTTTTTACAACTTATACATTTTAACCAAAATCATAGGAAAACCTGGGTGGTGGTTTGTCATGTTTTTAATCCCTGTAGTTCAATACGTGTTTTTAGTTTGGGCTTACAATCTATTGTCTAAATCTTTTGGAAAAGATGAAGGGTTCACAGTAGGATTAATATTTCTTTCTTTTATTTTCTTTCCAATATTAGGATTTGGTTCTGCACAATATATAGGCGCGCAAAGCAAAGAAGCAAAAGCAGCTTTGCAAGTGGACCAATTACTAAAAGAAGGATAATATAAAATTATTACAACTTAAAGAGGCTGTCTCAACTTATGAGTCAGTCTTTTTTTTATATTGTTCCAATTAAGCTAAATCTAATTTATCAAAAATTTCAATTGTAAAATTCGAATAAAATAAATGAGTTAAATTCAAATGAAATACATTTAATTCATCAAATAAAACGTTAGTTTATTGCTTAATAATTAAAATAAATACTTAATTACGATAAATATAGATTATCTTTATTAGAGAATGTATAAGGTATTCAAAATCCTTCCAATTTTAGAAAGGGTTTAACATGCACAATTCTAACCAATTTCTAAGATATTAAAATATGAAAATATATATCAAATATATGGTTAGTATGAGGTGTAAACTAGCCGTAAAAGCAGAACTGGAAAAATTAAATATACCCTTTGGCATCATAGAATTGGGAGAAGTCGCGGTTGCTGATTCTCTGACTGAAAAACAATACGATGATTTAAAAAGAGGCCTTTTGAGAACAGGGCTAGAATTGATGGATGATAAAAAAACCCAACTCATTGAAAAAATTAAAACAATTGTCATAGAGATGATACACTATTCGGAAGAACCATTGAAAATAAATTTTTCAGTATTTCTTAGCGAACAACTTACATGCGAATATACTTATTTGTCCCAACTATTTTCTCAAGCTACAGGTACAACCATTGAACAATACATTATTACCCAAAAAATAGAAAGAGCTAAAGAATTACTTCTTTACAACGAATTCAATCTAACAGAAATATCATATATTTTAAATTATAGTAGTGTTGCGCATCTATCGAGTCAATTTAAAAAAATAACTGGTTTAACCCCTACCTTTTTTAAATATTTAAAAAAAGACAAACACAAAATTATGCTGGAAGAAGCATAATTATATAAAATTTCTTAAAAATTATGTAACAAGATCCTAAAAGTGATTTTTACCTTTAAAAATTAAATATTTTAACTAATCGTAGTATGCAACTAAAATAATTTAATTATGAAAATATACATCAAATACATGGTTAGCATACGCTGTAAGCTAATTGTGAAAGCAGAGCTGGATAAAATGGATATTGGATATAGTGGTGTCGAATTGGGCGAAGCAATTTTGACTAATGATTTAACTTCTGAAGATCATGACATTCTTAAGATAGCCCTTTTACGTTCTGGTTTGGAGCTATTGGACGACAAAAAGGCTATGTTGATTGAAAAAATAAAAAATATTATCATAGAAATGGTGCATTATACTGAGGAACCTTTAAAAATTAATTTTTCAGATTTCTTAAGTGAAAAGCTATCCCAAGAATACACGTACTTATCTCACTAATTTTCTCAAGCGACTGGAGTTACTATAGAACATTATATTATTTCACAAAAAAACAGAACGTATCAAAGAACTACTTTTATATGATGAACTAAACCTTACTGAAATATCCTATTTGCTCAATTATAGTAGTGTAGCCCATTTATCCACCCAATTTAAAAAGGCAACTGCTTGACACCATCCTATTTTAAGAATTTGAAACAACACAAGCGAAGAATTATGCTTGAAGACTTATAAACTTTACAACTTTTACTAAAAGTTATGTAACAGATTGCATACAAACAAAAAGTACTTTTGTAACTGAGCTAAAGACAGTATCAAAAGATTGAAAAAAGAATACACCGTTAATTATTCAATAAGACCACTTTTTTTTAAAATCTAACTTTTTGACACATGAATGTAAATTCATGACAAGAAAACTATGTTGTTCTTTTAACAAAATTAAAAAAATGTTTATATGAAAAAAGATACAAAAAAAATCGGTATTTGGATGGATTATACATCAGCAAATATGATTGAATACTATGAAAACCCATCACCAATTCAAACCATAGAATCAAATTTTACATTAGAAATAAAAGAAAATGCGCTTCGTTCAAGTGAGCATACGATGCACAACAAAGAAAATAATTACAAAACAAAATACTTCAAAAATCTCAGTGAAATAATCCAAACATACGATGATGTATTACTATTTGGCCCATGCGACGCTAAGAAAGAATTATACAACATCTTAATAGAAGATCATCATTATGATAAGATTAATATAGAACTCAGACAAACAGATAAAATGACTACCAATCAATTGCAAGCATATGTAAGAGAGCACTTTGAACACAATTAACGAATGGGTTCTACCCTCAATAAAAAGATTAAAATTATATTCATTACAAAATAAAAAAACACAAACATGAACACAACTGAAATTCCAGGAAACTGGGAAACAATTAAAGGGAAACTTAAGCAAAAATATGCACAACTTACTGATGACGATGTACTGTTGATTGAGGGCAAAAAAGATGAGATGCTTGGAAAACTTCAAATAAAACTAGGTAAAACCAAAGACGAATTACATAAAATTATTACAGAATTATAGTCTTAATTTTTTCCAATTAAATTAAAATAAAAAATAAAATAAAATGAAACTCAAACAAATTATAGCACTCAGTGTAATCTCAATTGTTGGATTAACCAGTTGCGATTCTACACCCAAAGAAGATGAAGTTGTAATCATCAACAATATAGAACAAAAAGACACTATACAACATGTTGATACAACAATAGTTGTAACTACAGAAAAGGAGACCACAATCAGCAAAGAAGAATGGGAAACTATACGCAAAGAATACGATACTAAGATTGAGAACAATGAAGCAAAAATCAAGTCGTTGAAAAAAGAATTGAAAGATTCAGGCAACGAAAAAGATGCAGCTTACGATTCAAAAATAAAAGAGTTAGAAATGAAAAACGATGCACTGAAAGAAAAGTTGAAAATGTACAATACGACACAACAAAATTGGAATGCTTTCAAATCAGAATTAAACAGAGATATGGATGACCTTGGAAACTCACTCAACAACTTTACGATTAAAATTAAGTAGTTTAACTTAACTCATAAATCCACAATATTAAAATCACAAACAAAAAAAGCAAGTAACACTTGCTTTTTTTGTTTCATCATACAAAGACAACATGGATAAAAACGAAATCGAAAAAGCAAAAGGATATATAACGGTAGAAATTATTGAGTACATACCAAATTCAGTGGTCATCAAAACAATCTTAAAAAAGTCAACCGGAAACATCAGCGTAATGTCATTTGATAGCGGTGAAGGCTTAACAGAAAAGACCTCACCATTTGACACATTTGCTCAAATTATTGACGGGAAAGCTGAAATAGTCATAAGCGGAACCTCACATATTCTTTCGACTGGACAATCAATTGTTATACCAGCGCATGCCTCAAATTTAGTTAAACCCAATGGTCGTTTTAAAATGATTTTGACTATTATAAAAAGCGGTTATGATTAAAATCTTCTTTCTAAATCAACAAACAAAATTTTCTTACTCTATCCGTTCATAATGTAGAGTTAAGTTTAAATACAACAAGCTGAAACAATTTAAATTAGAATATTTCAGCTTTTTTAAATTTATTCTTTAAATCATATAATCATTATCATGAATTGTGTAACGTATAAGATTAATTATATAGTGACCTTTGTACTGTAGTTATAACCCTAAGAAGTATGGCTAAACTTAAATAGAAATTTACTAAGAAGTGTCTACAATTTAAATTTCTAAAACTAATATTAAAAATCATAAACTTAAAATAATACAATGAAGTACTTCATCACATTTATAACATTAACATTCTTAAATTCACTTTCAATAAAAGCTCAAGAAACCACAAAACGAAGACCTGATAAATATGTCAGTACTGGACCAAGATATGGTGTAAGAGGCGGATTAAACCTTTCTGACTTATATGTAAGCGATGCCAAACAAGCAGATTTTAGAATTGGATTTAATCTAGGTTTATTTGCTAAATTACCTGTTTTCAAAATGGTCTCGCTTCAACCCGAGCTTAATTTTGCAAATAAAGGTGCGGACGTCGTTTATACCAACACAATTTTAAACGGCACTGCACGTTACAAACTTGATTATATCGAATTACCTGTCATGGTTGTTGTCAATGTATCCCAATTCTTTAATGTACAAGCTGGTGTTTATGGTGCTGCATTAGTAAATTCAAACACACGAAATAAAGCAACAGGTGATAAATTTAATTTTGCTGATAATATTGAAACAGAAGATTATAATAAACTCGATGCAGGCATAGCCCTAGGTGGAGGAATAGATATGGGCGCAATCGGAATTGGTATACGATACAGTTTGGGATTGACCAAAATTGGCAAAGACAAAACATATATGGGCTCAACCTACAATTTCCCTGATGGCACAAACGGTGTTATCAACTTTTATGCATCATTATCACTAAATTAATATTAACAAATAAAACAAAAAACAACTTAACCATGGGAAATTTACTTTATTACATTGCTGTTATTTTAATCTTATTTTGGGCAATCGGATACTTTGGCTTTCATACTGGAGGAATTATCCACATCCTAATTGTCATAGCAATTATTTCAATCATACTCAGAGTCATTCGAGGCGACAAAATCATCAATTAAAAACAAAACATATGAAATCAGGAAAATTAATATTAGGACTATTGGCCGGCTTATCCATTGGTGTTGTAGCAGGTATATTACTTGCACCAGATAAAGGAAGCAGAACTCGTCGCAAACTCATGGAAAAAGGGGAAGATTATCTCGATGAGATGAAAGACAAATATAATGACATGACAGATTCTATAGTCAAAAAATACGAAACAGTACTACATCAAACTGAAGATGCAATTGCTTCGAATAAATCTTAAAAATGAATCAAATCGTGGGCTACTTAAAAGATCAATTCACTGAACTATGGATTAAAATTAGGCATTTTGCCTACACTAGTATTGAACTCTATAAACTTCAAGCTATTGAAAAACTTTCAAGCTTACTATCCTCATTTATTAGCATAACTATATTGTTTGTTTTTGCAATTGGCGCTACATTATTTGCCAGCATTGCCTTATCTCTTTGGCTCGGCGAGATGACAGGAAAAATCTATTTAGGGTTTTTGATTGTTTCCTGTTTACACATTCTTATATTGAGTATCGGTTATATCAATCGAAGAAAATTAATTATAAATCCACTTCGAAATCGAATCATAAAAAAATTACTTGAAGAATAATATATATGAAACAAGATGATCCACACAGCATTTTACTTAATCAAATAGAATATTTAAAACAAAGAAAAAACTTAGAACTCTATTTGCTTAAAGATGATTTTCACCGCATCTCAACTTCAAATTTATCTTCAAGTATATTGAAAACAGGAGCAAAAAGCCTCCTTGGCAATATTGATTATAAAAACCTGATATTACTCACAGGTTTGAGATTAGTTGGTAATAAAATTCCACCTATAGCAAACGATGATCCAATACGTTCTGTGTTAAAAATATCGGCAGAAATTGCATTAGATTTCGCGAGCTCTAAATTAAGGAATAGCAACTTTGGCAAAAGAAATAAAACCTTAATTGATTCTATTCTAAGCTTCCTTCCAATTGTTCACACAAAATAGATTTTCATACATCACACTTCAAACAAAACATAAGTATTATGGGAACAAAACTATTAAACAAAACCGTTTTAATTACTGGCGGATTATCTGGCATTGGTCATGCCTGTGCTATTGCAGCCGCACATGAAGGTGCAAATATCGTAATCGCAGATTTAAAATCTGATGCGATGGAACAAGCCATGCAAGAAATCATCATGCTCAATCCAGAAGCTATTTTCATTCCATGCAATGTTGCCAATGAAACAGAAGTTGAAAATGTTATACACGAAACTATACTCAAATTCAAGACACTTGACATTGCTTTGAACAATGCTGGAATCGGTGGTGATGCCTTTAGGATTGGTGATATGCCCAAAGAATCATGGGAAGCTGTTATTGATGTCAATTTAAATGGTGTATTTTATTGCATGAAACATGAGCTGAATCAAATGTATGCACAAAAATGCGGCAACATTATCAATATGGCCTCAATTTTAGGTAAAGTAGGATTTGCAATGTCGTCGCATTACGTAGCAGCAAAGCATGCAGTAATCGGTCTTACCGAAACAGCCGCTTTAGAATATGCACCTTCAGGAATTCGAATCAATGCCATTTGTCCAGGATTTATCCTAACTCCTTTATTGACTAACTCAGGCATTCAAGACAATACTGAAATTAAACAACACATCATCGATTTACATCCAATTAAACGACTTGGAACTGCAAATGAAATTGCTTGTGCATTTATGTTCTTAGCTTGTGATGAAAATACATTTATGAATGGCGCGTCAATAGCAGTTGACGGTGGATATTTGGCACAATAATTCATTTTGAACTTTTTTTAAAAATGATGCTACGTTTGCGTAGCATTTTTTTTAATAAAAAAAATTAAACCTGATTTGATTTTTTACCTAGAAATGAACATTATATTAGATTAACGAACTACTTAGAACTTATCAATAAACTTGAATTGGATTAAATCTTACCTTTGTTGGTTATATGAGATTATTTTTTACTTTTTTATTCCTATCCTTCGCTACGTTACTTTCTGCACAAAATGCCACTTTAAATGGAAAATTAGTAGACGAAACTACCAAAGAAGCTATAGAATACGCTACAATTACAGTTAAAGCTGATAATCAAGACTCAAAAGTACTGGGAGGAAAATCGACTCAGAATGGTCAATTTTCAATCAAAAATATCCCTTATGGTACCTATACAATCACGATTTCATCTATTGGATATGAACCAGAAACTTATAAAAAATATGTTTTAAATCAACCAGAAATAAACCTCGGTACAATAGCCTTAAATTCCAAAAGCAAAAGTCTAAAAGGGGTTAAAATTGTTGGCGAAAAAGCTTCAATGGAAATTGGGATTGATAAAAAGACATTTAACGTAGATAAAAACATTACTTCAGCTGGAGGTACCGCCGCTGATATCCTTCGCAATGTACCTTCTGTTAACGTGGATATGGATGGGAATTTAAGCGTACGAGGTAAAGAGAATGTAACCCTACTCGTAGATGGCAAACCAAGTGCAATGTTTGGCAATGATGCAGCTACCGCTTTAGCTACCTTACCCGCTTCAAGCATTGAAAGCGTAGAAGTCATTACAAATCCATCTTCCAAATATGAAGCACAGGGCATGAATGGCATCGTCAACATCATCTTAAAAAAGGATAGAAAACCAGGGTACAATGGCATGTTCACCGTTGGATTAGCTGCTCCGTTTCGATTCAATACCGGGATTAATTTCAATGCCAACATCAACAAAGTCAATATTTTCATGAATGCCAACGGAAGAACTTCTCGAGTATGGGAAGAAACGACCAACAACAGAGATAACTATGATAACAACGAGACATTTGCCAGCTTTACACGCAACGACCGTAGACCATTGAGTGGGTTTATGAATGCAGGCATGGAATATACACTTGACAAAAACAACAAATTCACTTTTTCGCAAAGTATATTCAGAGCAGCTATGGAAGGTGATAGTAAAACAAATATCGTCACAGGTGAAAACTATTTAACCCAATTAGCACGTACATTTCGTGCAAACCAATATACAGGCAACCCACTCAATGGTACAACTAACTTGCAATACAAACACACCTTCAAAAATCCAAAAGAAGATATCAATTTTGATGTAAGTTTCAGCAAAAGTCAATATATAAGAGAAAGCGAATTCCAAACGAGTTTATATGATTCTAATGACGTATTTATCAATAGTTTTAACCAAAAAAACCCTGTTAAAGGCGGAAATCGGAATGGTACTTTTGTAGTTGATTATACCAAACCAATAGGCAAAAAGGCTCGTATTGACCTCGGAATGCGAAATTATTTCATCCAATTTAAATCCGAAAATCAACCTTTTATTCAATACCTCAATCAACCTGAAGTACCCGAAACCTTATTAAAAAATCATTTTGTGTTTAATCAACAAGTCCACGGTGCTTACGTAAACTACGCAAATACATTCAAAAATACCGGCATACAATTGGGCCTACGAACCGAATATTTCACCTACGAAGGCACAGCTTACCAATACAATGCGACAGCGAAAGATGATTACATCAATCTTTTCCCTACATTATTTGTAAGTCAAAAACTAACCAAAACACAAGATCTCAATTTCAATTATTCCCGCCGTGTCAATCGACCAAATTTTTATCAATTAATTCCTTTCATTGATGTTACAAACCCACAAGACACAAGTATGGGTAATCCAAACCTCAGACCTGAATTTATCAATGCGACTGAAATCACCTACAGCAATCAGTATGGCACTGGCAATACATTTATGACAAGTGTGTATTATCAATATACAGAAAATCTAATCCAACGGTACAGACGTTTCAATGACAATGGCACAACTTTTTCACAAAACAGAAACTTGGCTACTGGTCAAACCTATGGTTTAGAATTGACCAATAAAATGACTATCTTTTCATGGTGGGACGCTACCATCAATATTAATGCATTTCGAAACAAACTCGATGGCGCGAATATCGATGCCGCATTGACCAGAACCGGATATGGTGGATTTGGTAAATTAACAAGCAACGTCAAATTCAATAAAACATTTAGTGGTCAAGTAACAGGCAATTACTTTGCAACAACTGTAATAGCTCAAGGCGAAGTTAAACCCTACGGCAATTTGGATATCGCATTGAAAAAAACTTTTTTAAACAACACGGTAACCTTGACGCTCAACGCGAATGACATATTCAATACCATTCAAACCAATACAATTTACAATTTATATCCATTCTATAATCAAAGTGTATTGCGAAAAAATCAAACTCGAAATATTGGTTTAAATTTACAGATACGATTCGCAAGCAAATCGCAACGCAATTCAACAGATACTCCTAAACGACCACAGACTAAAAAGGAAAAAGAAAAAGAAGCTAAAAACAGAGACGAAAACTTGAAGAAAGATGATGGCGGTGGCGACGAAGGTGGCGGTGGAAATAATAGATAAATCTTCTTTAAAATATAAACCTGATGCATGACTTAACTCACAATGACAATGAAAATAAACCTTTCTAATGTATTGTGTGTAATTCTCATGTGTATTGGATTTTCTTCCACTGCACAATTATATAAGCTCAAAGGTAAAGTGACCAATTCGAAAATGGAACCTTTGAGCTACGTAACTGTTCAAGTGAAGGAGGAGCAAATTGGTACCCGAACGGACGAAAATGGTGTTTTTGAATTTAAACTAGAAACTGGTGAATATGAATTATTGTTCTCTCTTTTAGGATATAAAAAAGAAATCATTAAATTGATTCATCAAAATAATTCAACACAAGTCAATATCATTTTAAAAGAATCGACGAATGATTTGGGCGAAATAAAAATTGTAAATTTTAAAAAAGACCGCGCTGAAGAAATTATAAAAAATGTTATTCGTCAAAAAGATAATCTAAGTTCTGCTGCCAAGACATACACTGCCAATGTCTATATCAAAGCCTTGCAAGAAAACGCCATTCAAGGTAAGAAAAAACAAATCCCAAACAACTCGGACTCAGCAAAACAAGCTCAATACAAGCAAGAACTTGATCAAATGAGCATGAGCGAAATCTCTCTGCAATTGGATGTTGCACTTCCCAACAAAAAAAAAGAAACACGACTCGGTGTAAAAAAACAGGGAAATTCAGAAAGTCTCTTTTTTCTGACGACAACCGATGGCGATTTTAACTTGTACGACAACTTAATTCAAATACCTGCCCTTTCGGAAGTCCCTATGCTATCACCTATAAGCTTTAGTGGCTTGGTAGCCTATAAATACAAAACGACTCAGATTAAAAAGTTTGATCGTTACACATTGTATACTATACATTTCACACCGACTAAAATGGGAAATGCATTGATTGAAGGTGATGTACAGATTGTGGATACATCATGGGCTATTGTTCAAACAAATTTTACATTTCCAAAATTCCATATGCCTGAATACGACTATTTTGAGGCGCGTATTGAGTATGACTTTATAGCTGAAAAAGCTTGGTTGCCAAAGCGACAAGAATTTACATACAACTCAAAATCAGGCAACACAAAATCTTCTGGTAAAACAGTGGCTATTTATGACGATTACATTATTGATACTACTTTTTCAAAACGTTATTTTAGTGACGAAATAGGCTCCACAACAATCGCTGCCTACAAACAAGATTCTAACTTTTGGAATACAGTCCGTAAAGAACCACTGTCAGATAAAGAGGTTTTATTTATTGCCTACAAAGATAGTGTGTACCGAGCTACACACAGCAAAGCCTATTTGGATTCTATAGATCGAATTGAAAATAAACTCACATGGAAAAAGGTACTTTTATTTGGTTACGAAAACTATAACAGATCCAAAGAGAGAACTATCAATTTTGCACCTATTATCAGTATTTTTAGACCCTTTTTCCCTGGTGGTACGCGATATGGATTGAGTTTGTATTATAGAAAACAATTTGAAAATAAAAAATCAGTCAGTATTGCCGTTGATGCAAGTTACGGTCCACGCAATAATAATATCATTGGCGATGTTCGTTTATACAGATTGTATAACCCATTCTCTCGGGGTTATTTTGCCATCAATGGCGGAAGGAAATTTGATTTAATCTTTTTTGGCGATGCCTTTATCAATTTATTGAGAAGAAGTAATTTTTATAAAAAAGATCATATCGAATTGGAACATGGGTTAGAAATTTTCAATGGGTTTGTAGTCCGGAAATCATTAGAAATTGCTAATAGACAATCGCTTGCCGATTTAAAACTCAACACACAAGCCGACTCCCTTTTCAAAGATTCCTATTTCTTTAATCAACCTGTAGATTTCAAACCCTACAATGCACTATTTGCTTCAATAACACTTGAATATACCCCCTTTCAAAAATACTTAAGAGAGCCTTTGCAGAAAATTATTTTAGGTTCAAAATATCCAACGATCTATGCTAAATGGCGCAAAGGAGTTCATGGACTTTTAAACAGCGAAATTGATTTTGATTATGTCGAATTCGGACTCAAACAACGCTTACATCTTGGATTGGCAGGCGTTTCAGAGTATCATATTTTCTCGGGTGAATTTATAACTCAAAAAGATTTACGCTATGTGGACTATAAATTTATCAGTCGTGGTAATCCAGGACTCTTCAATAATCCCCTAACCAGTTTTCAAGCATTAGATTCTACTTTTCCTGTTTTTAAGCTTTTTTACGAAGCGCATTATTTGCATCAATTCAATGGATCGTTGATCAATAAAATACCTGTAGTTAAAAAACTCAATCTACTCGAAGTGGCAGGTACAAGTATGCTTTACCTTCCCGAACGAAATCTGAGATACATTGAAGCATTTGTAGGTATAGAAAAAATCGTTCGATTATGGAATGAACGCTTTAAAATAGGATACTATGTCGTAGTCAGTGCTGCCAATAAAAACAACAATCCTTACCAATTAAAAATTGGTTTGGATCAATACAATAAACGAAAAAACAGTTGGAACTAGCATTCTTATATTGATTCAAGAGATTGTATTACTTTTATGCTTTCATACAACAACTATTTATTTCATGAATTCAAAATTGTATTTATTCCCTATCGTTATTCTTTCTGTTTTAGCTTCCTGCAAACCTACTGATTCCAACAATGTCATTGAGCTCAATCCTAAAATGCATACCTTTTCGAACTACGAAAAAGTCAGAACAAAACATTTAATGTGGGATGTCAATGTCGATTTTAAGCATAAAAATATTACAGGAACTGCAACTTGGACATTTGAAAACAAAGCCAAAAGTAAGTACATCATTTTTGACACTTACGATCTTACTATCAAGAAAATCAAAGTCAACAATAAGGAAGTTCAATACTTTCAAACACCCGAAATAGAAGACTATGGCAGTGGATTATCTATACCTATAACTGAAAAGGACACCGTTGTTACTATAGAATACAATACCGGTCAACAAGCAACTGCCTTGCAATGGCTTGCTGCTCCTCAAACTGCCGGAAAAGTGCTCCCCTATTTGTTCACACAATGCGAAAGCATACATGCACGTTCATTACTGCCTTGTCAGGATGTACCGGCAAACCGTATTACCTACAATGCTATCGTAGGTGTACCCAAAGGTATGTTGGCCGTGATGAGTGCCAAAAATCCACAAACAAAAAATCCAGAAGGTTTGTATGAGTTTAGCATGGAAATACCTGTACCTACCTATTTAATAGCGTTAGCAGTTGGCGATATTGAATACAAAGCCATAGACGCTCGAAGTGGTGTCTATTCAGAACCATCAATGCTTGACAAAGCCGCTGCAGAATTGAGCGATATCCCAAAAATGATGCAAGCGGCTGAAGAACTTGGCGGTCCTTATCGATGGGGTAATTACGATGTATTGATCGCACCTCCATCGTTTCCTATTGGTGGCATGGAAAATCCAAGACTAACATTCGCAACACCTACAATTATAGCTGGCGACAAAAGTTTAGTTTCTCTTATCGCTCACGAAATGGCACATAGCTGGAGTGGCAACTTAGTGACCAATGCAACTTGGGATGATCTGTGGCTCAATGAAGGATTTACAACCTATTTCGAACGACGAATCATGGAAAAAATCACAGACAAATCATATGTCGATATGCTATGGGAACTCGGTTATCAAGACATGCAAGCAGATTTAAGTGCCATGGGTATGGATAGCGCTGACACACGTTTAAAAGTCAATTTAAACAAACGCCATCCTGGCGATGCATTTTCTAATATTCCATATGAAAAGGGTGCTATTTTTGTGCGCTTACTGGAAGAAACTATGGGTAGAGAACGTTTCGATCCTTGGCTCAATGCTTATTTTACCAAGCATGCTTTAATACCAACAACCACAGAAGATTGTTTGGCCTTTATGGATAAAGAATTGTTCAAAGGCGATACAGCAATTAAACAAAAAATCCAAGTAAATCGTTGGGTATACGAACCGGGCTTACCTGAGAATTGTCCAAGAAGTAATCCTACTCGATTTGTTGCAGTAGACAATGCGCGACAAGCATTTGAAACCAACGGAAACACAATATCGATAAATGCAAAACAATGGTCGACACACGAATGGCTTCAGTTTATTCGTAAACTTAGCCATCCATTGGATTTAGCCAAAATGGATGCATTGGACAAAACGTTTCAATTTACTGTAAGTAAAAATAGTGAAATAGCCGATGAATGGTACAAACTATGTATTGCATCGAATTACGATATTGCATACCCTGCCATGGAACAATTTTTGATGCAAGTAGGTCGAAAGAAATTTCTAGAACCTTTGTATGGCGAATTGATCAAAACGCCTAAAGGCAAAGAAATGGCGAATGAAATTTTTGCAAAAGCAAAACCCAATTATCATCCACAAACAGCCGATAAAATAGCTAAAATGCTCAAATAAAGTCAATGAAATTAGAAAAGAAAAGCCAACGAGTTATACCAATACAACATTTCTATGTTAGAGTATTAAAGTATGCAGCTTTCGCTTTTGGTTTAATTCTGATATCAGTTGGTATTGGCATATTAGGGTATCATTTTATATGTGGGTTAAATGCCATAGATAGCTTCCATATGTCATGTATGATTTTAACAGGTATGGGCCCTGTAGCCGAAATGAAAACTTTAAATGCTAAATTATTTTCTTCTTTTTATGCATTATACAGTGGTGTTGCATTTTTAAGTATCACAGCTGTGTTTTTTGCGCCCATAGTTCATCGATTATTGCATATACTAAACATTGAATCAAATGACGATGAATCCAACTTATAATTATATAAATGATTACGCTTCATTTTATATTAAAATCATAACTACAGGGCGGTTTAACTATAGATTTTATCTATATATTTTTCTTTTTAACATTTGAATTATCTATGAAATAATGTATCTTTGCATTCTTATTTATTTCTAAACTTTAAAAAAATTAAACATGTCATTTGTAGGAAAAAAATTCCCAAACATTGCAGTCAAAGCTATGGATTCTATGGGAGATGCTTTTGAACTCAATGTATTTCAAAAAGCGGTTAATGAAAAAAAGAAAGTCTTATTGTTTTGGTATCCAAAAGATTTCACTTTTGTGTGTCCAACCGAAATTCATGCTTTCCAAGAGGCTTTGGCAGAATTTGAAAAAAGAAACACAATTGTAATAGGCGCTTCTTGCGATACAGCTGAAGTTCATTTTGCGTGGTTGAATACCCCAAAAAATGCTGGCGGTATTGAAGGTGTTACATTTCCTTTGATCGCAGATAGCAATAGAAATTTATCTGCTTTATTGGATATTCTCGATGGTACAATGGGACAAGAAGATGACTATCTTATCCATGGCGACAACGTTTCCTATCGTGCAACATATGTAATAGATGAAGAAGGAACTGTTGTACACGAAGGTATCAACCACATGCCTATTGGTCGAAATGTACACGAGTTTATCCGTATCATTGATGCATACACTCATGTACAAACACACGGCGAAGTTTGCCCTGCAAACTGGGAAGAAGGTAAAGACGCTATGAGCGCTTCTCGCGATGGTGTTGCATCTTATTTATCAAATCATTAATTATCAAACTATGCTAATCGAACTAGAACAAGATAATCTTGCAGATATAATTCAATCTAACCCTACTGTGTTTGTACAGTTCAGTGCAAGCTGGTGCGGCAACTGCAAAATCATGAAGCCGAAATTTAAAAAAAGTGAAACCGAACATACTGACTTGACTTATGTTATCGTTGATGCAGAAAAGTTTACGGAGTCACGCAAATTGGCTAAAGTAGACAACTTGCCTACGTTCGCATCGTTCGTCAATGGACAACTTCATACACAAGTACAGACAAACAAAGCAGATGTTTTAAACGAATTTATCCATGAAGTTACACATCATTAAACATTTGGTCAATTTTGCAGAGCAAAAAGACGTCGATTATTTACAAGAAACAACCGATACTTTAGAGTCGTTGACTGAACTCGATCGCATATCGGATGAGGAACTCGATGTGATAGGCGAATTGCTGTCCAACCTTTCAGGTGCTATTGAAGTCAGTAAAATGATTAAAAATGGTACACCCAAAACAGAAGCCATCAATACGTTTATGAAACGTGTCGTCGGTTCAATAGACAAGTAAACATCGTTTAACTTAAATACAAAAAAGCCAGCTAAAGTGCTGGCTTTTTTATATTCATTTCGATTTTGTCGATTCATTTTATGAATTGCTCATGCATCCTTATCTTGCACCCTTATTATAACCATTGTCTACTACTGCACTTCTGATAACGCCCCCTTTTACGCAATTGAATACGCCCTATCCTGCTACGGCTTATCTCAAGGGATTTCTCAATACAAAATCTATTAACGCTTATCAGATAGACCTTGGTATTGAAGTCATACTTGCGCTATTTTCCAAATCAGGTTTAACCAATTTATTTCAGGCTAGTCAAGTCGATAAGGAAATCAGTGCAAATGCAAAACGAATTCATACCCTCCAATCGACCTATATCACAACAATCGATTCGGTGATTCTTTTTTTGCAAGGCAAAAACCCAACCTTGGCTGATTTAATTTGCCAACGCAACTTTTTACCCGAAGCCTCACGGTTTGAGCAACTCGATGATATGCAATGGGCATTTGGTGCGATGGGCATTCAAGACAAAGCCAAACATCTAGCCACCTTATACTTAGAAGATATTTCTGATTACATCAAAGAATGCATAGACGAACACTTTGGATTTAGTCGGTATGCCGAACGCATGGGCCGATCAGCAAATACCTTTGATGAACTCTACGACGAGTTACACAAACCGCTCACGTTCATCGATCAAATCCACATTGAACTTTTAGCGCAACATATCAAAACCATACAACCAAAATTGGTTGCCTTGTCTGTACCTTTTCCAGGTAATCTATACAGTGCTTTCCGATGTGCGCAATGGATTAAAAAAAAATTCCATTCCATCAAAATAGCGATGGGCGGCGGATTTCCAAACACCGAATTACGTTCAATTTCAGATCCTCGCGTATTCGAATTCATGGATTTTATTTGCATCGACGATGGCGAATCGCCTATTGAATGTATACTAGAACATATCCAAGGAACGCGATCTATTCAAGCATTAAAACGAACTTTTGCATTAGTTGGCGACCAGGTTGTCTATATCAACAATGCATCTTGCCAAGATTACAAACAAAGCGAAGTTGGCACGCCCGACTACAGTGACCTATGGCTCGATCGCTATATTTCGGTAATCGAAATAGCCAATCCTATGCATCGACTTTGGAGCGATGGACGCTGGAACAAACTCACCATGGCACATGGCTGCTATTGGGGTAAATGTACATTTTGCGATATCACATTACCTTATATTCGAGATTACGAGCCGCTCACAGCAGCCTTATTGTGCGATAGAATGGAGACAATCATTGCTGAAACAGGAACAAACGGATTTCATTTTGTGGATGAAGCAGCACCTCCTGCATTGATGCGAGCATTGGCCATCGAAATCATTCAACGAAAAATGGTTGTTACATGGTGGACCAATATCCGTTTTGAAAAAAGTTTCACGCGCGATCTATGTTTATTGCTTAAGGCTTCTGGTTGCATTGCCGTTTCGGGTGGACTTGAAGTAGCTTCTGATCGCTTGCTTGAACTGATTCAAAAAGGTGTGACAGTAGCTCAAGTAGCCAAAGTAACACAACACTTTACCCAAGCTGGCATTATGGTTCATGCCTATTTGATGTATGGCTTTCCTACGCAAACAGCCCAAGAAACTATTGACTCACTCGAAATGGTTCGACAATTGTTTCAAGCTGGCGTATTACAGTCTGCATTTTGGCATCAGTTTGCAATGACCACACACAGTCCGGTAGGACAAAATCCATCGCATTACGCCGTAGAAATTACAGATTCCACATTGGGAACTTTTGCCAACAACGACCTCGTCCATACCGATAAAAAAGGCACTAAGCATGATGAGTTCAGTTTTGGCTTAAAAAAATCATTGTTCAATTATATGCATTTGAATTGCTTTGACACACCCCTTCATGAATGGTTTGAATTTAAAACTCCTAAAACAAGCATAGACCCCAATTATATTCAATCTATTTTAGAACAGCAAGAACTTAAAACACCCAAACCCAATACTAAAGTATTATTTCTAGGCGAATTGCCCGACATAGAATTTTCAGTGCAATCCAAAAAAGGTCGTCAACGCGAACTCGCTTCATTAGTTTTTCAAACACCACGAAAACCAATTGCCATTCAAATTAGCAAACAACAAGGGGAATTTTTGGTTACAATTTTACGTAAAGCACAAATCCAATACAAGCAACCATTCTTATTCAGTGAATTGACACAAATGTATGAGGAAATCGGACTGGAGGATTTTGATTTATTTTGGTTTAACAAACCGATGAACACGATCCATGAATGTGGACTTTTGTTGGTGTAAAGCAAAATTTATGGTTACTCGTATTCACTCTTACGAACCATATTTATCTAAAAGAAACTTTTCCACCTCTTGTGTATTGATACAAGTCCGTTAATACCACCGAAACGCTTACATTTGCCAACTATGCAAGATTATTTAAAGCCTTTAAATGAACAACAACGTGAGGCCGTTCTGTATACTGAAGGTCCATTGATGATCGTAGCAGGTGCAGGTTCCGGCAAAACTAAAGTATTGACCACACGTATTGCGCATTTGATCAATTTAGGCGTGGATTCATTTCGAATTTTAGCCTTGACATTTACTAACAAAGCTGCCCGAGAAATGAAAGAGCGTATTGAACAAACGCTTGGAAACTCTGAAGCCAGAAACTTGTATATCGGTACCTTTCACTCCGTGTTTTCGCGCATCTTACGTGTCGAAGCCGAAAAGCTAGGTTATTCCAATAATTTCACCATTTACGATACCGACGATGCCAAAGGTGTTTTGCGCACCATCATCAAAGAACGCAACCTCGACGAAAAAGTCTATAAACCAGCTTTCGTATTAAATCGTATTTCATCGGCCAAAAACAATCTATACACCTATAAAGAATACAAAGCCGACCAAACCATACAACAAGAAGACGCTCGAAGCAATAGACCGCTGATAGGCGACATTTTTGAAGCCTATAGCAAACGTTGTTTCAAAAATGGCGCTATGGATTTCGATGATTTATTGGTCAACATGTATATCCTACTCACCAATTTCAATGAAGTACTTGCCCGTTACCAACACAAGTTTCGCTATGTGATGATCGATGAGTATCAGGATACCAATTTGGCGCAGTATCATATCATCAAATTGTTGGGTGCTGTCACCGAAAACATTTGTGTGGTGGGCGACGATGCACAAAGTATCTACTCGTTTCGAGGTGCAAGCATGGAAAATATATTCCAATTTCAGAAAGATTACGACGATGTCAAAATCATTAAGTTGGAGCAAAACTATCGAAGCACAAAAACCATATTGGATGCCGCAAACAATGTCATCAACTTCAACAAAAACCAAATCAAAAAAGAACTTTGGACCGACAAAGGCGATGGTGAAAAAATAAAATTAGTCTGTTCGTTTACCGACAATGACGAAGGCAAATTTGTGGCCGATGCTATTATGGAAAACAAATTGCGCAATCATTTTTCCAACAAAGACTTCGCCATACTCTATCGAACCAATGCACAAAGCCGTGCATTTGAGGAATCCCTTCGCAGACAAAATATCTTGTATCGAATCTATGGCGGTTTATCGTTTTATCAACGCAAGGAAGTGAAAGACATGATAGCTTATCTCCGTATTTTGGTCAATCCACAAGAAGAAGAAGCTATGCGTCGCATCATCAATTACCCTGTGCGTGGTATTGGTGCAACTACCATCAATAAAATTTCGCTGGCGGCACAAGAAGAAAACAAAACCTTTTGGGAAATACTCCAAACGCCTGCTGCACTTGGCTTCAAAGGCGCTACACTGACCGCCTTGGAAAACTTCGTGGTCATGATTCGAAATTTTCAAGCTATGCTCGAAAAGAAAAACGCCTATGAGGTCGCGTTTGAAATAGGCAAAGCCAGTGGACTCGTCAATGATTTATACACCGACAAAACAGTCGAAGGACTTGCTCGATACGAAAACGTACAAGAGTTGCTCAACTCCATCAAAGAGTATACCGAAACACCAACTGAAGATGGCGAATTGGTCGAAAAAAATCTAGGCTCTTATTTGCAACAAATCACCCTCTTGACTGATGCCGACAAAGATGGCGAAGAAAACCAAGATGTCGTCAAACTGATGACCATACATGCCTCCAAAGGACTTGAGTTTCCATGTGTATTTCTAGTCGGCCTAGAAGAAAATATTTTTCCAAGTAGCATGAGTATGTACGACCGCGAAGACCTTGAGGAAGAGCGCCGTTTGTTTTATGTGGCTATAACACGAGCAAAAGAAAAACTGTGGATCAGCTTTGCCAACAACAGATACCGATTTGGTAGTTTGGTACAAAACGACCCAAGTCGATTTTTGGATGAATTACCCAAACCGCTTGTCGATGATAGCTTGGCCAGCAAACCTTCCAAACGAACTATTTTCACTAAGCCTTCCGCCGACAAAGACGATGCCATACAACAAAAGAAAACGCCAACTACCAGCAAGGCTACCACGCATATCGCTAGTCCAAATTTCATTGCAGACGATCCCAAACACATGACCACAGGTATGAAAGTAGAACACGAACGATTTGGATTTGGAAATATTGTCAGCATGGAAGGACCTATTGCCAACAAAATAGCAACCATTGATTTTGGCACCATGGGACAAAAGAAAATCATGCTGAACTACGCCAAATTGAAAATAGTCCAATCCTAAAACCAAACATCATGAGTCAAGCAATCACACATATAGATGCCAAACTGAGCAACTGGATTATGAAACAAAAAATATTTTTTGTTGCCACTGCGCCCTTAATGGCCGAAGGTCATATCAATTGCTCGCCAAAGGGATTAGATTCATTTCGCATACTCGATGAGCATACGGTTGTCTACCAGGATTTTGTAGGTAGTGGTGCCGAAACCATAGCACATATCCGCGAAAACAGACGTATTGTAGTGATGTTTACTGCTTTTGACGGACCGCCAAAAATTGTCCGATTATGGGGCCACGGAGAAGTCATTACTCAAACGCATCCTGAATTTGACACAATTGCTTCTCATTTCAAAGCCAAACGAGGCGTACGAAGTTATATCCAAATCCATGTGACACGCATTGCAGATTCATGCGGCTATTCGGTGCCGCTTTACGAGTTCAAATCGGATAGAAATGTATTGGACAAATGGGTTGATAGCAAAACCGATGATGGCGTAAAAGATTACATTCGAAAAAACAATGCAAAAAGCATTGATGGATTGGATGCATTGGATGTTTAGTGCTTGCAGGTAATGAAAAAAATCATAGCTTAGATTTTTGGGGAGCCAAACAGACACTCATTATTATATTAATTCTTGCTGCTAGCAGCGCACGGCGCTTGCTTACATCAAGGCTATCCATCGGAGACATGTTCATTATTTAGCTGAGTCAATGCAGGCTTAATAGTCGTTCTATTCTGAGAACCTTTTTATCTAGCCTAAAGACTGATGCTGAAGCGAACATTCGAGGAGCGTAGCGTTCGTTTATTTTGTCAAATAAAATGAATTTAATATTTCTTCTCCTATTTTTTTATACATTTCATATTTCTCTAACTCTGTTGTAAATGTAATAAGATAAGCTTTGTCGTTCTTAATAAAGCAAATTGATGTTATCTTTAGTCTTGATTTTCCTTGTGTCATTACATAAACTATTCTAAAATATTCTTTATCGTTTATAGTCTTAATAACTGATTCAAAGATAGTAGGGTCAGTTGCAAAGTCAGTTAATTGTTTGTCAGTAATTGTCTTGTAATTTTCTAGATTAATATTTTGTCCTGCTAAATCCTGAATTATTAAACTAACGTTTTCACTGAATTTGTCTGTTTGATTTTCAAGTGGTGCAAAAAGAAAAAATTCTGTTCCAATTAGTCGAGAAGTGTCTAGTCGCCAAGATTTTGGGTATTCAATTTTATAATTGTCTTTTGAAAAGCTTGATTTTGTGGTCTCTGTTTGTGCGAAACAAAAACTTGTTAAAAAAAGTAAAGTAGTTATTGATATTAATTTCATAATGTCTTTTTTAAATGACGCCTGACGGTCCCTGCACAAAAGCAGTGCCGGACAAAGGTAGAGAAAATGCCTAGCATATATCCATTGCCAAAAAACAATTAATTTGTTGACCTCTTAGTTGAACCCGGCTTTGCTTATCTGCGCTGTGTAAGCTGCAGCTTATTTGTTTTGAAATTTTCGTAGGTTTAGCATTGCCATTCCTCCACTATTCTGGATTTGCAATCCCAAACTGCTATCGAAGGATTTGTAATCCTTATGCAACCCCACCTACTAGAAATTGGCGGTTCAATTGATACATGAAGCTATGTGATTCGTATCAAGTTCAGTGCTATCAGACAGTTTAGTGCTTCGAAATCCGATTCTTCGCCAAGCGCCAAACTTTAACCTGCAATGCTAAAACCGCCTCCGCAAACTTCTAGTTTTTTTTACATTTAATGAACAGGAAAATAAAACCCCAACACGCTTAAACTATAGTGCCCAAAGACGGTGCACACGCTCTGCTTCAAAATTACTTTTGAGTTTGAGAAAGTGAGACAGCATGAAGAAAGTTAAAATATTTATGACTTTTCTTCCCACAATTTTTTAACAGCTTGCCATACCCTAATTCGTAATTCATCTTGCCTAGAAAGGTTATTAGTTCTTTCATATTCTTTAAGTACATCTTGCAGCAATTCGAGTTCTCTGGCTACCTCAGGATAATCGCGGCACATACTTTCTACACTTTTTTTCTCCTGTTCCGTTAGAAGCCCAAGACAATAATCCTGTAATACTCCGCTTTTTATATAATCAAATTCATTCATTAAATAGTAATGATAAGGTTATTGGCATTGTAAATGTGAAAACTACTTTATAAGTTTAACTTCTTGAAAATGTTACGATGTAAAAGCTATTAAATTATTGTTCATAAAGATGTTTGAGAAGGTCACGTCCTTTGCGCGCCCTGGTTTTAACAGTCCCTAAAGGCAAATTCAATAACTCAGATGTTTGATTTTGTGTGTAGCCCTGAAAACAAATTTTTTCAATAACCTCAGCATATTTTTGTTCTATCTGTAAAGCCTTTTTTTTAAAATCCTTATAATCTACTTCGTTGTTGCGCAAATGGATGTTTGCAGGATAATTCTGATGAAGAAAAAACAACTCAATATTTACATTTTGTAACTGATTTTTACAAGAAGTAGAGCGTAAGTAATCAATCGCCAAATTACGGGCAATATTTAACATCCAAGTAAAAAGTGTTCCCTTAGTATCATCAAACCTTTCAATGTTTTTCCATATTTTAACAAAGGTATCCTGCAACAGTTCTTCCGCTACTTCACTGCGTCTTACAATTTTTATCAGAGCATTGTACAAGGAAGTTGAATAATTATCATAAAGAATAGTAAAGCCCCTCTTGCTGTGCGATTTAATCATTTGCACTAGCATAGTTGTATCAGCAGGTTTTATTTTGGGCTTAAATTCGCTTTTTGTTGGTAGTTTATAAAACTGGTTTGTTGAAAGATTAGATGTTGCATGCATATTGTTGTATTTTGGTTGCCAATAAATATTATTTTTATTGGGGCAAAATTATCATGAACACCAGATGTCTGAAATAGTGATATTCGCTATTTATTAATAGTTAATAATCGAATACCGACTTTAATAGATTAGCTTAGCCTCTTATAAAAACAAAAAATAGTGCTTTAAGATGAATGATACGCTTACACAAAGTCTTACAGGTTTGCGCAAAGCAGAAGCAATTTACGAGCGGGTAGTAAAACTTTCTGATTATATTTTCAGAGATGAAGAGCTTTCAAATAAACAGGAACGATTGAAGGAATTAACGTTTCTCCTTGATGGTGTTCAGGGAACAGATACCATACTTAGCATATTCAATCACCTTACTTATGTGCCCGAATTGGAAGTTGGCACCGAAGCCTTTTGAGGAACTTTGCCCAAACAAACCAAAGATGAAAAAATGAAAAATGTTTTGAGCATTTTGCATACTGATTATTCATCTTTTCCATACGAATCGGTAAACTGGTTGATCAAAATATTTCCAACCCTACCTTTTGAAGAGCGGGTTAACATGAAAATTCATCATTGCGGTATAAGGTTTGTTCGCACTGATGGGAAGCAAATACGCTTGTTTTCACAAGGCATTCCGGTGCAGGTGGATGAACAGCGAAATTTTAAGTACACACTTAATTACATTCAAAACATACAGCACTTGTTTAAAAATGATTATGCTCATTACTGGATTAGATTATCTTACGGAGAACTGAATGATAAACTGCAAACATTTCATTCACTTACAAAAGAAACTACAAAAGGTGACTTACTGTCTGTGAGAGAAAAAGAAATTTTAAAGCTTATAGCCGACGACATGGATACCAAAACCATAGCTCAAAAGCTGTTTATCAGTGTTAATACAGTTGGTAATCATCGAAGCAATATGATTGAGAGATTAGGCGCAAGAGATACAACTGCATTAGTTCAATTAGCAAAAATGACAAGCATTATTTAAAAGCTCTAAAACCGACATTAATAGCTTATTTTAGTGCTGAATTACTATTAATAAACTATCAAGCATGAACACTAATTATAATAGCGATATACTGCTCAGCCTCAAAAAAAGTGAAGCTATCTATAATAAAGTTGCTGAACTTTCAAGATATATATTTCATGGGGAAAGCCTTGCGAATAGAGATTCACACATGCAACAACTTGAATTTCTATTAAAAGGAGTTAAAGGAACCGATGCTCACCTTACTATTTTTAATCATAAAACATATGCTCCTGAACTAGAAGTGGGCCATTCAGAATTTTGGGGATTACTTGATGACGGAAATATGGCAGAACGCATGGTTACCATACTTCGCTTACTCAATAAAGATTATGCAAAGTTTCCCTACGAATCAGTTGAATGGTTTACAAAAGTGTTAGAACAAGTACCTTTTGAAGAACGCGTAAACATGAAGATACATCATAGCGGTATGCGTTTTACACGATTAGACGGAAAACCGATTTGTATTTTTTCGCAAGGCATGCCTGTTCAAATAGATGAACAGCGCAACTTCAACTATACACTTAATTATGTGCAAAACATCCATCACCTGATTAAGAAAGATTTTCCATATTACTGGATACGATTTTCTTACGGGCAGCAAAAAGAATTTTTACAAACCTTTCATTCTGCTGATAAACTATACTCAAAACATGACCTTTTAAGTAACAGAGAAAAGGAAATTTTAATACTCATTGCAGAAGATATGGACACAAAGGAGATTGCCGAAAAATTGTTCATCAGTGTTAATACCGTTGGCAATCATCGAAGCAATATGATTGAGAGATTAGGCGCGAGAGATACAACTGCGCTGGTGCAGTTAGCAAAAATGACAAGCATTATTTAAAAACAGATTCAGTTCTAAGGGATTCTCCAGCCTCTGGGACTCAGCGATTAAGTGAAAGTAATCATAATTATATCACTCTAGTTCTTGTGTCTTGTCAGTTCCTCATTTTAAGAATAAAAATAATACCTACGTTTTTAGCTATTCGATTGGTTTTATCTATCATCTACGCCACGGTTTGTTTCCCACAAACCATTATTTAAATGAAAAAATCAGATTTAATCTCCTTACTTACCTAACTCCTATCGAAGGATTTGTAATCCTTATGCAACCGCTCCCCTTACTTACCCAGCAAGCATCCCTAACGATAGTACACATTTGCCATTGGCAGGTCAAAATAAATTCCAAAATCAAATCTTACGGCATTTCGTTGTAATCCGCCATCCAAGCTGCGCAAGTTTGGTGTGAAGCGCAATCCACTTCCGATACATAAGGGTAATCCTTTAATGCCGACAAGACCAGTAACCCCAGGCGAAAATACCTGACTCCATTTGGCATCAGCAGGCAGACCATTTCCATTGCTTTCGGAAATTCGATAGGATACTACCGCGCCTATATCGATGACACTCATGAGTAAAGATAGGTTGTATCCTTTAAGCGTTTTATAAGCCCCTTTTCGACTGACAAATCCAAATTCTCCATTACTGAGTTCCCTTTTCCGCTTACTGAAAAAGGAACTCCTTTTGCCCCAATTCAACGAAACGCCTATCGGGGCCGTCAGCCCCCCAACAGCGGTATAGGCAGGACTACCATCAATATCTTTGATATATTCCACTCCAGTATAACCACCAACCATAGCATCAATATTTATAGAGAACCTACTATGTCGCTTAACTTTATACGATGATGGAGGCATAGCATAAGCTTCAATTACCTTGCTCAATGCAAGACTATTGCCAGCTTGCATCACATCTGAAAGAAAACTCAAGGTCGTTAATACTTTTTTGTATTGCGTCCGACTTTCAACACTATTTAAGAAAATATTGTATTGACCAGCATCCACATTGAATACTTTATCCTTAACAAAGCGTTTGACAAATACAGGATTTATTCTAGCGTATTTTGGATCGTCTAATCGATTTTCATGTAAGAATGTTTTTAAGGAATCGTAAATTACTATACTAGATTTTATAGTTGATTTATTCGCATACAAATCGAGCATTTTTTGATTCATCCGATATATTTTATTTTTGACTGTAGCATTCCGACCTCCATTATTTAACTCATCTAAATACTCTTTTGAGAATAGAACAGAATCAAAGGAAGTTTTCAAATCATCGCCAATCATATCAACTATTTTCACTCTAAGTTCCGAGGCATTTCCATTATATTTAAAAGTATACTTTCTTGCGTCATGATTTAATTCATCCCTTAACGAATCATAGATACCTAAAAGCTCATTCATTTCCGTGGAATGGGTCAGTTCATCATATTGTTCATTGAGCAAATTAAATAAAGACGTAATTCTACTTCGCGTATGTTCATCTTTGCGTTGCAAGGCCTCTGCAAAGTTCCGGTTGTATAATACCTCTTGTAAATCGACTTGTTTATCTACTTCAAGCATCAACAAGACTTTTAATAATTGATCCACAACGAGGGCGTAATTTTTTGTTTCGATAGAGCTATACAAAGAAAATACCCCACGCGTAAAATCAATCCATTTATTGGCTTCGGCAGGAAGTTGGATAAAGTTAGTATCTATAACTACATCCATTAATTCGTTTTGAAATTTCCAATAACCACTCACTTTTGCATTCATGGAATTCTCGGTTCGGGTTTCGCCAACAAGCGCCAACTGTTTCGTGTCATTTTCAAAATGGTTCAGTTGTAATAAAATTCGCATCATCCAATTTCGAAAAGGGTACACTTTTTTTACAAAATAGTCTTGTTTCCATACGTTCTTATCACTCCAATTAGATTTCAATGATTTATGTAACGATTCGCCATATCGTATATCTAATAAAATATAGAACCATTCCAATTGCTCTGTATTTAGCGCACGAAGATTATCTGCTGTCAGCCAATATCCTTTACTTGAATTGGTATCATATAGTTCATGATTAACCATATACAAAACTTCATTGGAATATTTCATAGGCGGCATGTGAAGCAAGGCATCATCATGTAATCGATTGACTCCTTCTACGAAAGAGTATTTCAATTGAACTAATTTAGCAATTTGCACACCATCATTGAGATAATTTTTTAATACATCATATCGAATAGGAATACATTTACTTAAGTTATCTGGAATTCTAACAAAGTCCTCAGAAAGTGCAATATGCCAGGATGTTCCGAAATTTGGACGTGAATAAGCATCTTGATTATTTAATAATTGTAAGGTAGCGGGAAAGAGGTTAGATAATATTCTTTCATCGCGGATATACGCTCCTAATTTTTCAATAAAACTAATGGCAACTTCCTGTTTTACACGTTTTGCCAAGTACACTGCTAAAGCATCTATCATTTCTGCTTGTGATGGTGCACCAGATCTTAAGGATGATTTTGAAATAGCGTCATTATAGTAGATTTCACGTTCTGAAATTTGACGGGATGCATTTGAAAGCATATTCCTATTTTCTTCTAACTCATTTTTTTGATCTGCTCCGATTTTCATAATTCTTTTAACTACTGGGTCAGTTAGTAATTCTGACATGGATATCAGTACAGTATTTAAATCATCTTTAACGAGCCACAAATTTTCAAGATTATAGATCCACACCATTTCATCTAAACCTTTACTAATCCCTTGCAATATGTTGCTGTCTATTGTCTTATTGCGGACTTCACTTTTGATTTGATTTAAAATTACAGTATCATAAACATGAACAAAATTGGATTCTAATTCAGCCGTAAATGGTTTAGTAGAATCTTCACCCCCAAGTTCATTTTGTAGGGTCTGTAATGATTCAATTTTAGATTGCAGCTCATAATAATCATGAACTAGGCCTTTAAAATTCATCAAGGCATGGTTCTGAGATACCTTTTTTAACTCATTATTAATTTTTATGTTGACTGAATCTTTATTTTTTAGTTTATCCGTCAGGAAGGCTTGATATTTACTATCACTAGCAAATTTAATTTTTGCAATATGATCAGGGTATTTCGTAGCCATTTTTGCCCATGGAAACTTCTCATTATCCTTCGTATAACTCAAGATTAAAGGAATGATTTCATTGTATTTCTCACTTTTAATTAAGGAAACAATTCGTTTTGAATCGTAAAAGGCATTTTGCGCCGATGATGTATTGAAACATATTATTAGGGTCAAAATAAAAAAAAGTCTGTAAACGTATTGCATACTGGTTTTGTTTGGTAGCTCAAAATACAAACACTAATCTGTTAAACATACACTTCCTTCATAATTTAATGATGTAGAATCCGTAATCATAAACGAGGTAACCTCTTTAGGTCATTGGGCAAACTTGTGTTTAAACTATACTAGAATAGCATATTAAATCGAAATATACTTGGATAACCTCTGTAAGTAATTTGGAGAGAATACGGGGTTGTATTTGGTACATCACACATTACAATACATTCGCTATCATTATTTAACCTCGACTCGAACACCCATCCTATCACAATGCAAATCAAACCATATACTTATAGAATCTAGAATTTGAACAAATGTAATGCATATCGAAAGTTAAGCTGATGATTATAAGCACAAACACTTTAAGTTTTATCAACACATTTGAGTATCAACTTTAACAATTCTGATGAATTTGTATGTTCAAACTTCAACGTAACTTTGTATTATTAAAAAAAATAACAATTATGGTAAACCCTAAACATCTAGCCACATTTTTACTTGGCGCTGCTGCAGGTGCTGCACTTATGAAATATAACTCAATGACCGATGAAGAAAAAGAAAAAATGATGGCTGATTTAAAATCAAAGGCCGAAACCGTTAAAAATGAAGCGGAAGAAGGCTTTGGAAAACTTAAAGATTATTTCGAAGAATTAAAATCGAAAAGTGAAGATGCCATGAAAGATCATTTAGCCAATACTGAAAATTTTATGAATGATATCTTTAATAAGAAAAAAGACGATACAAAAACAGCATAGTAACAAAACAAAAAAGACCATTCTAACGAATGGTCTTTTTTATAATAATGAAATGAGGGACTATTAAATTAGTGCTACATTTTAAACGCATTTTCTACAAGCATCTTTTGCTCTTCAGCATGCTTTTTGGCATAGCCAGTAGCCGTTGAAGCACTAGCCGAACGGGTCAAGTAACCTAATTTTAATTGATTATCATCAATATTCATTTTCAAAAACGACGCTGCGCCCATATTGCGTGGTTCCTCTTGCACCCAAACCCATTGTGCACTTCTGTATTTGGTTTGTGCCAAAGCCATCAACTGATTCATAGGCAAAGGATGTATTTGTTCCATACGAACTATAGCTACATCTTGTCTGTTGTTAGCTATTTTATAGTCCAATAAGTCGTAGTATATTTTACCTGTACACAACAATACACGCTTTACACCAGCTGTATTTTGAATACTTGTATCATCGATAACTTCTTTGAATCCACCTTGGGTAAAATCATCAATTTTACTGTACGCTTTGGCTAATCGAAGATTTGCTTTCGGCGAAAAGTTGATCATGGGTTTTCGATAAGGTAAGTACAATTGTCTACGCAATGCATGAAATAAATTGGCCGCAGTGGTACAATTGGTTATGTACATATTGTTTTCTGCCGCCATTTGCAAAAAGCGCTCCATACGTGCACTTGAATGTTCAGGACCTTGACCTTCATAACCGTGTGGCAGCAACATTACCAATCCATTCATTTTGCCCCATTTGGTTTCTCCGCTGGATAAAAATTGATCAATGATAGTTTGTGCACCATTACAAAAATCACCAAACTGAGCTTCCCAAATCACAAGTATGTTGGGGTTTGCTAGTGCATAACCATATTCAAAACCCAATACTGCATATTCGCTCAACAATGAATTGTAGATTCTAAATGTGCCTTGATTCTCTGAAATGGATTGTAATCTATTGTGGCGTTTATTGGTCTCTTCATCGCTCAATACAGCATGTCTGTGTGAAAAAGTGCCACGCTCTACATCTTGTCCACTCATACGGACATCCTTTCCTTCATGCAGCAAGCTACCATAAGCAAGCAATTCGCCAGTAGCCCAATCAAGTTCACCTTGTTCGTTGTATAGTTTTATTTTCTCGTCTAGCAATTTTTGCACTTTACGTAAAGGTTTGAAACCTTCAGGTATTTTCATCAAGGCATTAAACACATGATCTAGATTTTCTTTAGAAATAGACGTATCAGGTGATTTTAGAAAATCTTGCTCTCCAGATCGACGCAATGCAGCCCAAGCCAATTCTGGTTCTTGGCGTGTATAAGGCAAAGGTTTTTGCTTCACTTCATCCAAACGATCTTGCAAATCTTTCCAAAATATTTTTTCCATTTCCTTAGCCAAAGCACCATCGACATCACCAGTGGCTTCCAAATGTTTAGAATACACTTCGCGCGGATTTGGATGTTTATCTATCAAAGCATATAGTTCTGGTTGTGTAAACTTCGGATCGTCACCTTCATTGTGACCATGTTTTCGGTAACATACCATATCAATAAACACATCCCTATTAAATTTTTGACGGAAACGAATTGCTAACTCTGCCACTTTAACCACTGCCTCTGGATCGTCTCCATTGACGTGAAACACAGGTGCTTGCACCATACTTGCGATACTAGTGCAATAGTCGCTACTGCGCGCATCATCAAAATTGGTTGTAAAACCAATTTGATTATTAATGACAAAATGTATCGTTCCGCCAGTGTAATATCCTCTCAAATTGCTCATTTGAAGCACTTCATATACAATACCTTGACCTGCAACTGAGGCATCGCCATGGATTAAAATAGGTAATATTTTATCAAAATCGCTATTGTACAATGCATCTGCTTTAGCTCGCGCAAAACCCTCTACTACAGGATCTACAGCTTCTAAATGCGATGGATTTGGAGTCAATTGAAGATTAATTTTTTTGTCGTACAACGTATTTACATCACTTTTAAAACCTAAATGATATTTAACATCACCACTTCCCATAGTAGAATCTGTAGGCGCATTTCCTTCAAACTCTGTAAATATTTGCTCGTATGTTTTTTGTAAAATGTTAGCCAAGATATTCAAGCGACCACGATGCGCCATTCCCATCACGACTTCTTGCACATTGTGTTCTGCAGCTTCAGTGATAATTGCATCCAATGCAGCAATTGTACTTTCACCACCTTCAAGTGAAAAACGCTTTTGACCTATAAATTTAGTGTGCAAGAACTTTTCAAAAATGACACCTTTATTCAACATTTCCAATATACGCTTTTTCTTTTCCAAAGGCAAGGTATCATTCATTACTTTTTCAAACTCCATTCCTACCCAACGACAAATTTCTTCATTGTTGATATACGTATACTCTATCCCAACATGCCCAGTATAAACGCGCTTGAGATAAGCAACAATATCGCTCAATTTGGTCAACCCCATTTTAAAGTAGCTCCCTACTTGAAAATCAGTATCCAAATCAGCTTCAGAAAGACCAAAATGCTCTAAATCCAAATGTGCATGACGATCTTTTCTTTTTTTGATAGGATTTGTTATACTCAGCAAATGGCCACGCTTACGATAAGCACGTACGAGTTGGTACACACCAAACTCTTTTTGCATGTTTGAAAGACTAATATCAACAGCCCCATTCGAACTATTTTCAGCTGGTTTAGGTGCAGTTGCATTACCATTTGATGGAGCAGTAGTGCCATTTGTTGCGATTGCGAAATCGAAACCTTGAAAAAATTTCTTCAATTCGGGGTCTACACTTTCTGGATTTTCAACAAATCCTTTGTATAATTCTTCTATGTATCCTGGGTGAGAATTGGTGATAAACGAAAAGTCTTTCATTATAATGCGGTGTTTTTTATCGAGTAAAAGAGAATATGAGGTATATTCTCTGCGTAATTTTTGAAATCGTGCTAAATTAAAACATAAACAAATGTATTGTTGCATTTTATTGATAAATAATTCCAAATAAGTTGCTGAAATAGTATAGAGTTATTCCTAAAACGGTTAATTTCGCTGTATTCAACCTGTTTTTTTTCAATTCATTTACAAATATTCTAGTTTTTCGAAAAAATATTTTAGCATTTAGAGAAAATAGATATATATTTGCACCCTCAAAAATAAATCAATGGCTAATCACAAAGCGACCAAAAAAGATACTCGTCAGGCAAACAAAAGAAGAGAACGTAATCGTTACCACGGTAAAACTACACGTAACGCTATGCGTGACCTTTCTGCATTAACTGATTTGGCAGTTGCACAAGATAAATTACCAACTGTAATTGCAATGTTAGATAAATTAGCTAAGACGAATGTGATTCACAAAAACAAAGCGTCAAACTTGAAATCAGCTTTAGCTAAAAAAGTAAATGCATTGGCTAACCCAGTTGTTGTAGAAAAAGCACGTGCAAAAGCACCTAAAAAGAAAATCGTTAAGAAAAAATAATTCTTAATTCTCTCGATATTTTAAAAGCCTTGCTTTGCAAGGCTTTTTTCGTGCGTATAATGCTTTACTATTAAAATCCGATTCATTGTTTTGGGCAAAAAAAAAATATTTGATAACAAAGATCTTCAAGGTTTTAGAAACCTTGATACTCTTTGATATTATAGTTCGTAAAGTTGTTGTAATACCAAACGGATTTATCTCGTCTATCGACGAGACAAGTCAAATTAGTCCTCTCGTCTTTGGACGAGACTGGTAAAATGCCGAAACAATAGCTGTTTGGTCCAATACAATTGGACTAATACAGATATGGAATCGGTATAAACTCAAGTTGGCAAAAAATTTTCTTTTCAAAAAAAAAGATAATCTGAACTCAAACCTTATTGTCCTCCTCCTAAAGCTTTGTATAGATTAATAGAAGATTGGCGTTGAAGTTTTGACAACTCATTTAAATCTAATTTAGCTTGCAGTAAGTTTTGTTGCGCCACAAGCACTTCTAAATAATTGGCACGATTACTTTGAAATAACAAATCTGCATATTCAATAGCTTTTTCAAGTTTGGCAACTTGTTGCTGTTTAATTTGAAAAGACTCATCAAGATTATTGAAATTTTTCATTTCATTGTATACCTCTGTGAAAGCAACTACAATAGATTGTTGATAATTATTTAAAGCCGAAATCTGCAATGCACTTGCCGTAGCAAAGTTAGCTTTGATATTAGCACGATTAAACACAGGAGCTGTTAATCCTCCAAGCAAATTATAAGCAGCCGATGGCAAAGAAAAAAGCAAGGTTGGCGAAAATCCATTCAAGCCCAGTCCTGCATTGATATTAACACTTGGATAAAATTCTTTTTTAGCTATTTTGGTATCAAATCTTGCTGCAATGAGTTCTTGTTCAGCCATCTTTACATCTGGCCTATTTTGTAACAACATAGATGGTATACCTGACCGATATTTCAATAATGATGATTCTGAAAGATTATTTTGAATGCGATCAATAGGTTGTGGGAATCTCGAAAGTAGTGTATTAATTATATTTTCAAATTCTACTATAGACTGAGTTATTTGATTTAATTCATATTTTGCATTTAATATCTCTGCTTCAAACTGGTTTATAGCTAGCTCATTTCCTCTTCCTGCTTCTTTGAGTATCTTTACTATGTTAAGCGACTTTTCTTGAAGAGCAATATTTTGCTTTAGAATAATCATCTGATTATCTAAACCTATCAATTCGTAATACGTATTTGCTAGCATAGCTATCAAGTTTGTTTGAACCCAGCTTTTAGCTTCGGATGAGGCTAGAAAACGAGCTTGGGCTGATTTGTTTTGATCTTTTATTTTACCATAAAAATCCAATTCCCAATTTGATACAAACCCGATATAGTAATTTGTTAAATTCTGTGGAATTATTCGACCTGGCAACATTTCAGTCGTCTTATTCCCAGCCCATTCCTGCGTATAATCACCATATTTTGTAACCCCTGCGCTAGTACCTGCATTGACAGAAGGCATTAAAAGGCCTTTTGCGCGACTGTAATTTGCTTTTGCAATTTCTATATTTTGCATAGCATTTTGTAAATCTAAATTATTGCTCAATGCTTCTTGGATCAATAACTTTAATTTTATATCAACAAAAAAATCGGACCATAATATTTTAACCTCGCTCAAAGTGTCATTTGTATCTGTGAACTTTTCAGGCATGGAAACCATAGGTTTTTCTGTTGGAAGCTGTATAGACTTACAACCTATCAATAACACGAATAATGATAGTGTTAGTGTGTATTTTGACATAAATTTTATTGTTTATATAGTTTCAGTAAATGGCTTTTCTTCTTTCCCTTTTCTTAATTTAATTTTTTCGGCCAATGACCCAAATACGAAATACAAACCCGGAATTAATAAAACTCCAAACACTGTACCGATGAGCATGCCACCTGCCGCTGCACTTCCAATAGTTCTATTCCCAACAGCACCTGCGCCTGTAGCCATCATCAATGGAATAAGACCAGCCATAAAAGCAAAGGAAGTCATCAAAATGGGTCTTAATCTCAGCTTGGAGGCTTCCAAAGCAGCATCAAATGCACTTACACCTTCCCTATGTTTTAACGCGGCAAACTCAATAATTAAAATTGCATTCTTTCCTAATATGCCGATCAACATTATCATAGAAACTTGGGCATAAATATTGTTTTCTAAACCAAATATCCATAAGAATAAAAATGCGCCAAAAATACCTGTAGGAAGAGAAAGTATAACAGGTAAAGGCAGTAAAAAACTTTCGTATTGAGCGGATAAAAGCAGATAAACAAACACCAAACAAATTAAGAAAATATAAACAGCCTCGTTTCCTGTGGCGACTTCATCTCTTGTTATACCTGCCCAGTCAATGTCATAGCCTTTGGATAGTTTGGTAGCTGCCACTTCCTGTATGGCTTTGATGGCATCGCCACTACTGTAACCTGCTTTGGCTTCTCCATTTAGCTCCGCACTTGGAAACATATTGTACCTTGTGATTTGATCGACTCCATATACTTTTTCTATGGAAGTAAAAGCGCTCATCGGTACCATTTCGCCAGCATCATTTTTTACATAAAGCTGTAAAATATCATCGGGGTTGCTACGATATTCTGGAAGCGCCTGTACCATTACTTTGTACATTTGACCGAATCGAATAAAGTTTGTGGCGTATTCACTACCTAAAAGAGTTTGTAAACTCCCCATGGCATTACTGACCGTGATCCCTTTTTGTGCAGCTTTGTCTTCATCGATGTGTAATAAATATTGTGGATAGCTGGCATCAAATATGGTAAAAGCTGAACCTATCTCAGGACGAGCTTTGAGATCTTCTACAAATTGCTTCACTACCTTTTCTTGTTGCTTTAGATCGCCACTTCCTGTTTTGTCCAACAAACGCAACTCAAAGCCACTGGCATTACCATAACCAGGAACAGCAGGTGGGGGGAAAAATTCTAGTTTAGCTCCGTGAATATTAACGGTTTTTGATTGAAGGTCTTCTGATATTTCAGTTACTGAACGACTCCTTTCTTCCCAAGGCTTTAAGTTGATTAACAATGTACCGTATGTAGCACCCGTACCATCCGATAAGATATTAGTACCTGAAAGTGAAGAGACCGATTCTACTTCATTGATTTTGTTTGCTTCTTTTTGAATAGCATTGACCACTTCTTTCGTTCTTTCTAAGGTTGCACCAGCAGGTGTGGTAACACTTACATAAAAAGTGCCTTGGTCTTCGTTGGGAATAAATCCTGTAGGAATAATTTTTCCTAAAATACCAGTGCACATCACAAACAGCATCAAAATGCCAAAAGTAACTACTCTTCTGTTGATAATTTGTCTAAGCAAATTGGCGTATTTATTTTCAACTCCGTTGTACCATTTGTTGAAACCACCAAAAAGTATTGTAGTTAATTTGCTATGTTTTTTAACTTCATGATTGTGATTTTTTAATAACAAAGCACATAATGCAGGGGTAAGCGTCAGTGCTATTACACCCGAAAGAACAATAGCTATAGCCATAGTAAGCGAAAACTGCCTATAAAAAATACCCGTTGGACCACTCATGAATGCGACAGGAATAAACACAGCACTCATCACTAGGGTGATAGCAATAATGGCTCCTGTTATTTCTCGCATGGCTTGTTCAGTAGCTTTGTTAGCACTAATATTACTATGCTCCATCTTGGCATGTACTGCTTCTACCACGACAATGGCATTATCTACCACAATACCGATAGCCAACACTAAAGCAAATAGTGTTACGAGGTTAAGTGAAAAACCTAAAAACTGTATAAAGAAGAATGTACCTATTAAGGATACAGGCACTGTAATAGCTGGAATGATTGTACTTCTAAAATCTTGAAGGAAAAGAAAAACCACTAAAGAAACTAAAATGAATGCTTCGATAAGCGTTTTTATCACTTCATGAATACTGGCGTCTAAGAAGCGACTTACATCATAACTCACACTGTAATCCATTCCTTTTAGAAACGTTTTGGATTTCAACGTTTCTAATTTGGCTTTTACATTTTTTATAACCTCGCTGGCATTGGAACCTGGTAATTGCTTAAGCATAATAGAAGCGGTAGGCTTGCCATTGAGTTTGGATTCCACATCAAAATAGGTGGTACCAAATTCCACATCGGCAATATCTTTTATACGCAATATTTGACCAGATTCTGTAGATTTTAATGGAATATTCTCATACTGCTCCTTATTGTTGTATTTTCCAGTATACTTCACAACATACTGCATTGGGTAAGTGGTACGGTCTGAGTTTTCACCTAATTTTCCTGGTGCAGCTTCTAAATTTTGATTATCAAGCGCTTCATTGATATCATCAGTGCTAATTTTGTATGTAAGCATTTTATCGGGCTTTAGCCAAATGCGCATCGCATACTCTTTTGCCCCTAAAATATCTGCAAAACCCACACCTTGCACTCTTTTTAACTCAGCCAATACATTGATATCAGCAAAATTATACAAAAATTTTTCTTGTAAACTTGTGTCATTGCTATAGATATTGAGATACATCAACATGGCATTTTCTTCCTTTGCAATTTTTACACCGTTACGAATTACTTCTTCGGGCAATTCTCCCATCACGGCAGCTACTCTATTTTGTACGTTTACTGCGGCAATGTCAGGGTCAGTTCCAACTTCAAATATAATTTGAACAACTCCTACACCATCGTTTCCCGCATCGCTACTCATATATTTCATACCAGGCACACCATTAATGGCTCTTTCTAAAGGTACTATGGCGGCTTTGGTTACAGTTTCTGCATTGGCTCCAGTGTATTCTACAGTTACATTTACTTCAGGTGGAGCAATACTTGGGAATTGGGTCATGGGCAATTGAAACAATGCCAACACACCCAACAATGCGATGATGACCGATATAACAATAGATAATACCGGACGTTTAATAAAGTTTACAGTCATAGTATTTCTAATTTAGTTGTGAATATTTTTTATAATCTGGTGTGATTTTATCACCTTCCTTTACCAACTGTACCCCATCATATAGTACAATATCGGAAGCTGAAAGGCCTTCTTTTATGACATACATATTAGCCAATCGCATTTCGGGTATAACCTGTCTTTGTTTTAAGGAATTGTCTTTTCCTACAACATATACGTATAGATTTTCCTGTACTTCAAATGTTGATTGCTGAGGAATTAAAATGGCATTATATAACATATTGCTTACCATTACTTTACCAGATGAACCATGTTTTAGAATCTTATCAGGATTTAAAAACCGAGCTCTGTAGGACAAATTTCCTGTACTTCGGTCTATCTCTCCATCTATTGTTTCTATTATTCCAGTTTGAGGAAACAAAACACCGTTTGCAAGCTTCAGGTTTACTTGTTTATTGTTGTTTTGATGAGCAATGTGGTTTAAATAATCAGTTTCAGAGACATTGAAATAAGCATACATTTCATTGTTGTTGGAAATAGTTGTTAACAAGGTCCCTTCATCTACCAAAGCACCAACTTTATTTGGTATTCTATTTATCGTACCATTAAACGGGGCTCTTATTTCAGTAAATGCCAAGCTTATGTTTGCCAAATTTATAGTAGCATTTGCTTCTTGTATTTTAGCTAAAGTAGCTTCATTTTTAGCTATAGCCACCTCTAATTCAGACTTTGCTACAACATTATTATCAGATAACATTTTTGCATTTCTGATATCTACATCAGCTTGTTTAAGTTCAGCTTGTGCAGAAGCAAGTTGCGCTTTAGCTTTAGCTATTTCTTGCTTGTATTCGCTAGAATTTAGTGTAAAAAGCAATTGCCCTTTGCTAACTGTTTTCCCTTCGTCTACATAAATTCTTTCAATAAAGCCTTTTGCTCTTGCTCTAAGCTCTACATTTTGAATGGATTGAATTTCTGCTACATACTCTTGTATATAGTTTGAGTCTGCTTGAATTGGATTAATTACAATGTATTTTTCAAGTTGCTCTTTATTTTTTTGATTGGAGTTGCATGAAAAAATGATGCTTGCAACCGCATATAATAGAATCAACTGCAATAATTTTGCAGTACAATTTTGTACCTTCATAGTTTAAATAATTATTTTAGAATAGAAAAATTACGAACACAACAAAAAACAGACTAATTAAATAGTCGGGATGAAATTGTGTTTTAAATAATAAAAAAATAATTAAACTTCGGGAGGCGGGGATTCAATACCGTAATAGATTGACGAAATGAAAATATCCTTCATTTCAAATTGAGGATTTAAATTTTCATCAAAAAATAAATTTAAATTTAAAGATAGGTTGCTATCCAAATAATGATTTGCAAATACAATTACATTTGGTATCGGTGTAGAATCATCTTCTGTACCAGTATCTCCGTCTTCGTCATCCGCTACATTATCATACCCAATCCATATATTGACCATTTCAAAAAGGGAATTAACTTCATCAATATGCTGATAAGTAACAGGCATGAAACTGTCTACTTCCCTCAAATGTGGGACTAAAGCCATGTTGAGGTATATGATACCAAGGATGTATGTTAATACTTTTTTCATTAGCTGTGCAAAAGTAATACATAATAGTTCAACCCAAATTTTTAATGTTTAAAATTATTTAAAATTTAACATTTAGTGATTTTCACTTCAGCTAAACGATCAAACCTTGTAATAATTAACAATCAAAAAAACAACGCAATATTTCAACGTGAAAATAAAAATATACTATTTCAACTCCAATGAAATATTCTCATCCCCTTCTTGGTAAGGTAAAAAATTAACTATAAACTGAAACATTTCGTCTGTTGTGCGCATACTACCATTATTGTCTCTCACAGTTTGTGGAGGATTAAAGGGATTCAAAGGATTTGACTCCGTATTATCAAATACCCCTTCTACTACTATAGTACTTCCTGCAGGTATTTTGACCATTTTTTTAAACGTATAAAAAAACTGCCAGTTAAAATTCCATTTCGGGATATTAATTAATCTAATTGTATCCTTTTCGGCAGTCAAAGCATAGGCTTTAAAACTTTTTCCCAACAAATGCATATGTGGATTAATCGTCACAATAGAAATTGGATTTGGTACAAATAGCGAGGTTGTATATGTACTTACTTTCCCAGGTG